>OKSH01001084.1_pt1 | contig 26230 bp, 23 predicted proteins | sample 1601231 | NCBI WGS metagenome assembly OKSH01 (sample SAMEA3541596, study PRJEB24748) | human gut metagenome | biome: human gut; feature: human-associated habitat; material: faeces | place: China | collected 2012
TTATATTTTTATAATTTTTTTATTAAAAAAGAGTAAAGCAATGACTAATTCATCGTTTTACTCTTTTTTACTTAATCCACACAAAGCTTCTTGATTGCCTGAGCATAGATTTCCATCGCTTTATACATGTCTGGCAATGGCCACTGTTCATTAGCTTGATGCATATAATCAGGAGTTGTTGGTAACATTCCGCCAAAGGCAACACAATTATTCATGGTTCGAGCAAATGTTGCCCCACCAGAAATTTGTGGTTCAGCATTAACATCCCCAGTTTGTTCTTTATAAACTTTCATCAAAGTTTGCACTAATTTACTGTCTTTTGGGACATACAGTGGTGCCAAATAATCAAAATGAACATACTTTAAATCGTAAGCTGCTACCTGCTTACTTAATTTTGCTAGTAAATTATCGCGATCGATCGTTACGGGAATTCGTAAATCAATCTGCATTCTTGTTTCATTTTCATTAATCTCAAGACTAGAAATATTGAAAGTTAATTGTCCAGACTCATCGCGAACATCACCGAGAACATTGCTTCCCGTTGCATCTTCCTTAAATAATTTACCAATAAAATCTAGGGGCTTAAAATCAAAAACATCATCAAGCGCAATCGCTAACCGTAAAACAGCATTCGTGCCTTCTGGTGCCATCATCGCATGAACAGACTTACCAATAACAGTAATTGAATTGCCGTCACTTGTATATTCAAAGCCATGCTTGTCTAAAGCGGCTTTCACTTCATCCTGCTTTGGACCATCGTACACTGCACTATCAGGGACCGCATTAAACGCATTCTTCAAATTAAGCTTTAGTTGATCTGTTCCTGGACCAACGAGATAAGATTGTTGCAACCCCTTTTCAGCATAAATTAATGGAAATTCAGCATCAGGAGAAATTCCACTATCAATTGGCGCTTCCTTTTTATTATATTCAGCAATTCCACGCCATAGAATTTCTTCATCAGTTCCATAAATAAAACGAATTCGTTGATTGAAGTGATAACCTTGATCCATCAATGCTTTAACAGCATATAAAGCGGCAATTCCTGGACCTTTATCATCTTGTGACCCTCGTCCATAAACTGCATCATTGATTACTGTGCCTTTAAATGGATTATGTTTCCATTTGACTAAATCGCCGGCAGGAACCGTGTCAAGATGACAAATTACACCAAAAATTTTGTCCCCACTACCAACTTCCGCATAGCCATAGTACCCATCTGGATTTTCATAGGTTTTAAAACCTAATTCATCACAAATCTTCATCATTTCATCGAGGGCGTTACGAATTTCTTTGCCAAATGGTGCGCCTTCTTCTGCCGGTTGATTATATGATGGAACAGAAATTAGTCGTTCTAAAGTTTTAACCGCAGCTTTTTGTTCATCTTCTGTAATAATTTTATCCATTCAAATCCCCTCCTAGAGCAAGGCAGCAATTCCTAAGAACAAGCAAGTAGCAACAAAGAGATAAATCATTAATTTCAGCATCCACTTCCACCAAATACCGACATTAATATGCGCAATTGCTAATGCTCCCATCACAACTCCCGAAGTTGGGGTAATAAGGTTAACCCAACCTGAAGCTGCTTGATAAGCGGTAATAACAAGGCTCCCTGAAACATGTGCAAAATGCCCCATTGGCCCGATAATTCCCATCGTTGCAGCAGCTAACCCGGATGTTGATGGGATTAAGAATGACATTGGGATATAGAAAATGTAAGTCAAAATAATAAAGATCGTTTGAGATAATCCATGAAGGCCCAATTCTCCCCAGTGAAGAACTGTCCCAGTAATCATCCCATTATTCATTATTACTTGAATTCCCCGTGCAACTGCCACAATAATTGCAACACTCAAGAAATCTCCCATTCCTGACATGAAGGCATCAATAAATTCGCTTTCCTTCATATGGTAAACAGCCATAATCAAGACCGACATAAAGAGGAAGAGCATGGTAATTTCATTGAAGTACCATGTTCCAAGCGGTGCCATATCATGCCCTAATAAATCACCTAGGAATGGAATATTAATCAACCACTTTGTAAATTTATCAAAAAATGTCCAATGGCTATTAAGGTTTGACCATGGAATTAATCCTAGAATCATCACAACAAAAGTAATCCCGAATAGCCAGATAACTGTCTTTTGGCGGCCAGTCATCTTATGGTCGTCATTAGAATCAGCCTTGACTAAAAAGTGTTTTTCGTCTTCTGCTCGTTGATTGTAAACCAATGATTTAGTTGGGTCTTTTTCAATTACCGATGCATAGTGGTAAACATAAATAATACTAATCGTTATCGTAATAATTAAAAGTATTACCCGGGAAACTAAGCCATCACCGGGAGAAATATTTAATGTTTGAGAAGCTACTCCTGTGGCAAACGGGTTAACAGTTGATGCTAAACAGCCAACTTGGCTTCCCACTAAAGCAATCGCAACCGCTACAATTGAATCAAAGCCAACGCCCATCATCACGGGAATCAAGAGAGGATAGAATGCAATCGTTTCTTCCCCCATTCCATATGTTGATCCACCAAGAGCAAACAGAAGCATTAAAATTGGAATCAATTGTTTTTCTCGTCCCTTATACCGGCGAACGATTGACCCGATTCCTTCGTTTAATGCATTTGTCTTATTAACCACTCCTAGGAATCCACCGATAACAAGAATAAATAGTGATACTGAGATGGCTCCATCTGTCTTTTTATCACCGACCATCCCGATAACAGGTGCCATAAAGACATCCCAAATTCCCTGGGGTTTATTTGTAACTGCTTTATATGTACCAGATATAATATTGCCAGCTTTATCCGTCTCATATGTCCCTGCTGGAATAATCCACGTTAAAATTGCAATTAAAATAATAATTAAGAATAAAATCGTAAACGCAGAAGGCATATGAAAATGATGCTTTTTCTTCGTTTGTGTTTCCTGCACAATAATCGCCTCTTTTGTAAAATTAGTCCCAACTTTATTTTAATTCAGTTTGAAAGCGGCTTCAACACAATCTAAGAATTCTCCTTAAAGAATGCTATAATTGCCTTGTAGTAATTTTAAGGAGGATGAAACTAATGGTAATGAATCCTAATAAAGCACAAGACGTTTGGAAAGACGCCGGTGAACATGTCCAATTTACTGTATTAGAATTAAAACGAGAAAACCAAGCAAAGGAACAAGAAGCAATTCAAGAATTTGTTGAACGGTTCCAAGCAATTACTCGATCATTGCGAATTCGGGATAATAAAGGTAATCTTAAAGTTTCTTTAGGCTTTAGCAACGACGCCTGGGACTATCTTTTCCCAAACGCCCCTAAACCCAAAGAATTAGAAACTTACCAGACATTAACCGGGCCAAAATACGAAATGCCTGCCGCAAAAGGAGATATTTTCCTCCATATTCGGGCAAACGATGAAGCTGCTGTTTACGAATTCATGGCTCAAGTAATGCTCTTCATTAGAGATATTACTAATGTTGTTGATGAAACAAAGGGCTTCCGCTATTTTGAAGGCCGGGCCATTATCGGCTTTATTGATGGAACTGAAAATCCGGAACCTCAGGATGCTGCTGAATACGCAATTATTGGTGATGAGGATCCTACGTTTGAAAATGGTTCATATGCCTTTGCACAAAAATGGAGGCATAACATGGACATTTGGAATAAGCTAACTACTGAAACACAAGAAAAAGCTGTCGGGCGCAAGAAGTTTTCTGACTTAGAATTAAGCGAAAAAGAAAAGTTTAAGAATGCTCATAATGTCGCTTCCCAAGCGGAAATTGATGGTGTTGAACAGAAGATTGTGCGCATGAATGTTCCATATTCAGACCCTGCCGCTGATAATACCGGAACTTTCTTTATTGGTTATTCACGGCATTGGACTGTAACTAAGAAGATGCTTGAAAATATGCTTGAGCAAAACGATTACCTCCTAACTTTCTCTGATATTTTAGGTGGTCAACTCTTCTTTATTCCTTCGCGTCCAATGTTGGATCAAATTGCTGAAGGCGAATTAAATTAGTTGATTGACAAGTTGAAGGTAAATTGCTATATTATTAGCAACAAATTTTAGGAGGGATCATCCATTGAAATTTTAATTCTACACAATTTAATGTATCTGGAACTGTGGATTCACGCAGAAAGGTACTACGGGTAGAATTATTTTTCAATGATTGATCAATAAGTGAGAACTAATGGGCCAATACCATTAGTTTAAAAGTCTACCTGTAGTGGTAGGCTTTTTTTCGTTACCTTTTCTGCGAGTAACGAAAGGGTGATTTTTTAATGGAACCAATCACGATAAATAATTTAATTTTCGCTTATCCGGGACAAGAACCGCTTTTTAATCATTGTGATCTTAATATTAGCAGCGATTGGAAACTTGGCCTTCTTGGACGAAACGGTCGGGGCAAAACTACACTACTCAAGATTTTGCAAAAACAACTTTCCTTTCAAGGAAGTATTCAAACCAATCTTAAATTTAACTATTATCCATTAGTAATTCGTGAACCAGATGATTACACATTGAATATCCTTATGAGAAGTGGCTATCAAGGTGAACAATGGCAAATCGAACGAGAATTAAATTTGATGGCAACCCCTACTGAATTACTATGGCAGCCCTTCAGTAGTCTTAGCGGTGGCGAACAGACGCGTGTGATGCTAGCAACCCTTTTTGCTCAAGATGGATTTTTCCCCCTGCTTGACGAACCTACTAATCACCTTGATCAGAATGGTCGAAAACAAATTGCTCAATATCTAAAAGCGAAAAAAAACGGCTTCATTATTACTAGTCATGACCGAGATTTTCTCGATAAAGTCATTGACCATTCATTAGTGATTGAACAACACCAGCTTGTTTTAACCCGTGGCAATTACAGTGATTATTTCGTTCATAAGGAGCAACGAGATTCTACGGCCATCAAGAAAAACGAAAATTTATTAAAAGATATTCATCATTTAAAGCAAACACGGCAGGCAAAATCTCAATGGGCTCAACAAGCAGAAAATGAAAAGAAGAATAATTCGCATGCGGATAAAGGCTTTATTGGTGCCAAAGCTGCAAAAATGATGAAAAAAGCAACCATAATGAAAGGACGCTTAGACACCGCAATCGAGGAACGAAAAGGCCTTTTAAAAGAGATTGAAAAGGTTGTTCCGCTAACAATTAATGTCCTCCCCACTAATCATCAACCATTGTTAAGCATTAATGATCTAACGTTATCGTATCCAACTAAACAACTCTGTTCTAATATCACTACAACCATTGAAAAAAATGACCAGGTCCTGCTCTGTGGTAATAATGGTACTGGAAAATCTAGTATTATTAATGCAATCATCGGGACATTCAGTGGTAAACAAAGCGGAGAGATACTTTTTAGCAGTGCCCTTAAAATCAGCACAGTGCGTCAAGATTATTCTGATAATCATGGAAGTTTACGTAGTTTTGCATCATCTTCTAAAATTAACTACGATCAATTTCTTAACCTTCTTCGTAAATTAGGAATGGAACGTGCTACTTTTGATGTTCCGATTGAAGAAATGAGTATGGGACAACAAAAGAAGGTTGAACTAGCACGGTCATTAGCTGAGCCTGCCCACCTTTATTTATGGGATGAACCGCTAAATTATCTTGATACCTATAATCAGCAACAACTAATTCAGTTAATTCAAGAAAAGCGACCACCAATGCTAATTGTTGAACATGATCAAAATTTCATTAAGCAAATTGCCACAAAGAAAATTGAAATTTAATATTTCCTGGGAAATAATCAACTTTACCAACTTAATGTTAAAAAGGAGCTTCACGCGACAAAATAATAGTCGTTTGAAGCTCCATAATTTTTAGCTAAATTAAATTCAAGTCAGTTAACCACTCAAGAAATAGTGGGAACCACTTCCCCATATGATTATCTACCCGATCATTATTAACAATACCAGTATATTCGTTAGCTAACGCGATTCCATGTCCCCCAGTGCCAAACTCATGTAATTCATATGGAACATCATTCTTAATTAACGCATCTGCATATACTTGGAGGTGATCAACAAAGGGAGTTAGTTCATCTTTTGCTGATCCCCACATAAAGGTTGGTGGTGTTTGCGGATTTACCAATTTTGCTACATTTTCTGTTGTAACCCCCATGCGTTCATCAATCAAGGGTTGAATAACAGGATATCCTAATGCGGCAAATTTAGCGTGTGTTAGTTTTTCGTTACTATATGCAGCGGCAATTTGGCCTCCTGCAGAAAAGCCAATAATCCCCAACCGATCAGCGTCAACATCTAATTCAGCTGCATGGTTGACGATATATTCAAATGCTTGGTGAACCGCTATTTTGGCTTCTTCATAATTCTTATGCTCAACCACCGGATATCGTACAACAAATGTTTGCCATGCATGGGTTGCAAACATTAATGCCACCCGCTCAGAATCTCGTTCCATAATCTGGTTATAACTGCCTCCTGGCAAGATAACAAGACCGGGCAAAGCTTTATCAGTATGACTATGATAAATATCTAGAGACGAATATGGTTGATCTAAGTTAACACTTTTAATTTCCATTTTCTCACCTCATTTTGATTTTTAAATGTTGAAATTACAAAGAATAGTATAACCTTAATCTGAGATAAACGATACAATTAAACAATTTGTTATTAATTTCTAAATTCCCTCTTGTTTATCACGACACATTTGTTAAAGTGGTAAGGTATCAATTATTATTTGGGGGTTAGAAAATCTAATGAGTATTATGAAGACTAGGTCATTCTGGATTGCTGCCATTATGACCTTAATTTGTTCTGTTGCTGGGGTACTTTTAGCAAAACTACCTTATGTCAACTTGATTGGAGCATTGGTTATTGCTTTATTATTAGGTATTGCCATGCAGTTGACTCCTGCTAGCTTGCGTAATGAAGCTCAAGGCGGCATCGGATTTATTTCTAACAAATTTTTACGGCTTGGTATTATTCTTCTTGGTTTCCGCTTAAACCTAGAAAAACTTGCGGCCGCTGGTGTTAAAACTATTTTAGTTGCGGCTATTGGAGTTACCGGAACGATTGTCCTTACTTATTGGCTTAGTCGAAAGTTTGGCGCAGAAGATGAATTAGCTATCCTTTCTGCTTGCGGCTGTGGTATTTGTGGTGCGGCTGCCGTAATGGGGGTTTCACCACAAATTGAAACTGACAACGAGGAGCGCAAACGAGAAAATGAAGTATTAGCTGTTGCTGTTGTTTGTGTAATGGGGACAGTCTTTACTTTAGTTGAAATTGGAATTAAACCATTACTCGGACTTACTGATCCACAGTTTGGAATTGTTGCCGGTGGTTCATTACACGAAATTGCTCATGCCGTTGCAGCCGGGGGAGCTTTTGGTGAAGCAAGTTTAGATAACGCCCTTATTATGAAACTTTCACGGGTTCTTCTCTTAGCGCCAGTCGCTTTAATTGTTGGTTACTGGTATCAACACCGCCTTATAGTTGAAAGTGAAGAAGAACACACTAAAGAACCAAAGAAATTACCAATTCCTTGGTTCCTCGGTGGTTTTATTTTAACTAGTGTGTTAGGAACCTTTCTTCCATTCTCACCAGCCTTTCTTGATGCACTTGTTCAAGCAGCCTATATCTTTTTAGGAATGGCAATGGCTGCATTAGGTGTTTCAGTAAACTTTAAGGTTATTTTTAAACGCGGAGGAGCCGTTTTTGGCGCGGCTGCGATTAGCTCAACCTGTTTATTGGTATTTATGATTATTATGAGTAAAATATTCTTCTAATTATTAAAAGCGTTAAATTGAGGATTTATTTTAAAAGGGCATATCGCCTTTCCTCCAATTTAACGCTTTTTATTTATATTCTTCTATTTAACTCTCTTTCCCAGCTGGTAAGCTTCTTCAACGTGTTTAGCCAATTTTTGATTATTCCAAGAATCAGCCGCAAGCACTTCTCCTACTTTATCCCAACGCATATATCCAAGCAATTGCTTAAAATATAAGTTAAGTGAAGCAAAGGCATCTTCTTGACCATAACCACTCACTAAAGTAATAGCTTTCTTTCCGCCGTGAAGTTCATGGTTATAGTTGTAGAAACGATCAATCACTGCTTTTAGCGCTGCATTGATCCCGTAATAATATAGCGAACTAACCAAGACTACCATATCTGCCGCTAACAGCTTAGGCATTACTTCATTAGTAATAACATCATTCGGTTCAATCGCAACTTCTTGTCCGGGATGATTGTCTTCCAATTTAATCAGCGAAAATTCATCAGTCCGGCGTCCAGCATCAAAGCGATAAACTTCATTTCCTGCTTCAGTAGCGCCCTTAACAAAGGCATCTGCTAATTGCTCAGAAGTTCCTGGATGATGGGGACTTCCTGTTAATACAACAATCTTCATCATGATCCCGCCCTTTCTTACTTAATTATAGTGATAATTCGACCAGATTAGAAATAGAAACATTGAATATTAATAGATAGCTAAAATGAATTAACGAGGCCAACTAAAGATTTTTAACCAATTTAGCTTAGTACGTTCTCGTTTTTGTTTTTGTTCTTCCTTAATGTATGAACGATCCGTAATGAAATGAAAGATATTCATGGCTATTTCTCATAAATATGTTCACTGAGGTAACGCTCGCTTGAATCAGGAAATACCGTGACTAAATTAGCCCCGTGTGGCAATTCTTTAGCAACTTCTAAACTTGCCGCAAGCGCAGCCCCACTAGAGCTACCAATAAAGAGGCCAAGATTTTTAGCAACCCAGCGAACATAATAGAATGCATCCTCATCACTGATTGTTTTTACCCCGGTATAATCTAAGTCCTTGAAAAATGGTGGAATAAACTCGACTCCAATTCCTTCTGTTCGGTGACTATGGGCTGGGCCACCATTTAAAATCGATCCGGCTGGTTCAACAATATAGCCTTTCAATTCTGGGTAAGCATCTTGGAGCGCCTTTTGAATCCCCGCAAAAGTGCCACCACTTCCTGCCCCTGCTACAAAAGCCGCCAGCAGTTTATTAGCAAGATCAGCTAAAATTTCTGGTCCCAAGGTGTGCTGATAAACATCGGGATTCGCTGGATTCTGAAATTGTAAAGGCACGTAAGCATCCCCGATTTCAGCAGCTAATTCTTTTGCGGCCGCAATTGCTCCTTTGATCCCTTCTTCACTCGGAGTATTAATCACTTCGGCTCCCAACGCACGCATTAATGTTTGCTTTTCAAAACTAAACTTTTCTGGTACCACTAATTTAACTGGTAAATGGTATTTTAAGGCTGCTAAAGCAACTCCAATTCCTGTATTTCCAGCAGTTGGCTCGATGATTGTCGTTGTATCTTTTATTTTTCCTTCTTCCATTCCTCGCTGGATTAGCGCCATCCCCAAACGATCCTTGATACTGCCACCTGGGTTAAACATTTCGAGCTTAGCATAAATATTAACGTCATTCGGAGTCTTCATCGGCAAGTGCATCAAGGGGGTGTGACCAATCAAATCATAAGTATTTTCAACTAACATAATGGTTCCTTCTTCCTCAGAATATACAAAAAGGCGCAAACTCAAGAAATAATCTTGGATTTGCGCCTTATGTGTTATCAACTTGATAGTAATTCAATTAAAAATGAGTATACCAAAAAGTGAGTCGCATAAGACGCGATTCACAACAACAAATATTTGCGTTAACAAAATAATTGTTTTCCATTGGTAATTTCCTCGTATTTCAAATTACAGTAATAATAACTAGTTAAAAGTAAGTTGTCAAGAAAATTTACATAGACAGGTGTAAAATAAAAAAGAATCATTTTATAAAACAGGAGCGCTACACATGAAAAAGAACGGACTATTATTAGTCAATCTCGGTTCACCCGATACGCCAACAACTCCCGACGTTAAGCGTTATTTGAAAGAATTTCTCAGTGATCGGAACGTTATTGAAATGCCCCCCGCATTATGGCAGCCACTCCTTCGCGGGATTATTCTTCCAACGCGGTCATGGCGATCAGCGACTTTTTATCGTAATTGCTGGACAAAAGATGGGTCTCCATTGATTGTCTACACAGAACGGTTGGTTGCTAAGGTCCAGGAATTGATGCCGGAGTGGGTTGTCAAAATGGCAATGACCTATGGCAAGCCTAAAATTAGCGATACAATCACTGAAATGAAAAAGGAATGTCAAAATATTACAGTTTTGCCGCTCTTCCCTTTTTTCACTAAAAGTACAACCCAAACGATTATTGATAAGGTAAAGGATGCTGATCCAGAAGCGAAAATAATTGATCGTTTCTCGGCAGAAGAAGATTATTTAGACTTAGTGGCTAAGCAAATCCAAACGGCATGGGATAAAGGGAAATATGACAAATTACTCATTTCGTACCATGGAATTCCGACAGCCATGGTTAATCATGGTGATCCTTATCGCGATGAAACAGAAGTGGCCACCGCGGAACTGATTAAACGCCTGGACATTCCTGAAAAGCAAATTAAGATGGCTTACCAATCTAAGTTTGGCCCAATGCCATGGTTAAAACCTTACCTCCGGAATACGCTGCTTAATGAGGCACAACTTGGGCATCGTGATGTGTTAGTCGTCGCTCCATCATTTGTGGCGGATTGTTTAGAAACATTAGAAGAAGATCAAGTGCAGAACTATCAAGTCTTTCGTGAAAATGGCGGAAATAACCTTGTAATGGTGCCTTCGCTCAATGACTCACCAGAATTTGCTCAGTTTATTACTGATCTTGTACAACGAAAGGGATAAAAATGGAACGGAAAAGTTTAGACGAAATCAATGGAAGTGTTGATGTTCCAAATGTCTATCAAAGTGCATTTTGGCAGAAATTTCTTGCTTATAGTGGTCCCGGTGCTTTAGTCGCCGTTGGGTATATGGATCCAGGAAACTGGTTAACATCGCTTGCTGGTGGTAGCCAATACCGCTATCAGCTATTAGTGGTCCTTTTTACCGCCATTTTAATTGCTATGTATATGCAATCTTTATCAATCAAACTCGGTGTTACCACCCGAACCGACCTTGCTCAAGCAATTGCGCGGCGTTTACCTACTCCCCTGCGGATTGCCCTATGGTTATTCAATGAAATCGCCATGATGGCAACGGACTTAACCGGAGTCGTTGGAACTGCTGTCGCCTTAAATATGCTATTTAAACTACCATTGCTCATCGGGGTGCTATTAACAATTGCGGACGTTTTAGTAGTCCTCTTCTTCCTTCACTTTGGGATTCGCCGAATTGAATTTATCGTTTTAACTGCTATTCTGGTTGTCGGTGCCATCTTTGCGATTGAAGTATGTCGGGCCCACCCTGAATTTTCCGCGATCATGGACGGGTTTGTTCCCCGTTCCACGATTTTTACTAATCACAGTGAGTTGCTAATTAGTTTAGGGATTGTCGGAGCCACGATTATGCCCCATAATATTTATCTTCATTCCTCCCTGGCGCAAAGTCGACGCTACGATGAACATGATCCAAAGCAAGTCAAAGAAACGCTCCGTTTTGCTAATTGGGATTCATTAATTCACCTTTTTGCGGCCTTCGTCGTCAACGCCCTTCTGCTTATCCTTGGTGGAACCCTCTTCTTTCATGCGGCAAGTCTCGGCAGTCTTGAGGACGTCTTTTTCGGGCTAAAAAATCCTCAGATCGTTGGTACTCTAGCAAACCCATTAATGAGTTGGCTCTTTGCCTTTGCCCTTTTGGTAACTGGTTTAATCTCCTCCATCACTAGTACTCTGGCTGGTCAAATCGTCATGGAAGGATTTATCAATATTCGCCTCCCACTCTGGAAAAGGCGTCTCCTTACGCGGGCCGTAACCTTAGTACCAATCCTAATTATCGGCTTCATGATTAATTTCAACGAAGAGCAATTTGAGCAACTCATCATTTATGCGCAAATCGTCCTCAGTATCGCCTTGCCATTTACGCTCTATCCCCTTGTTGCTTTGACGGGCAATAAGAAACTGATGGGACCACATGTTAATTCACCATGGCAAACCGTCCTTGGATATGTTTTGGCTAGTTTGGTTACTGGGTTGAACTTACTAGTGTTGGTATAAATCAATATTTTATTTTGCAATAGTAGCAAATGCTAATTTAATTACTTATCATAGCTTGTTATCGCTAGCTCCAATAAACTTTGAAAGCACTTAATAATATGGAGTTCCTTCTTTTTACTAAATAAAAGAGACGGCAATATAAGCTAGGCTACATCTATAAAAGACAAATAGCGAGTTCAAAAATAGACCTCCAACATTCGGTAATAAACCGAACTTTGGAGGTCTATTTCGTTTATAGTGGGACTCAAAAATGAATATTTATAAAGTATATTCATCAGATTCAAGATATTGTTTTAGCTTAGTTACGAGATCCTTATTTTTCTTTTTTATCTTCCACCGTAATATTATATGCTTACTATAATTCCAGTCATGTTTTAGAAGGGTTCTTGCAATCATCCTAAATTGCCGAGCCACTTTTTTGGAATTTTCTGCAGTAATATGATTATAGTAATTGTCGCAGAATTTAATAATGATATTGTCTAAGTCTAAATCTCTATTAGGCTTTCTATAAGGATTAGCTAACGCCCTTAGCTCCAAAATCTTCTTATCAGTAATAACTTCGATTGAACAAAGCTCCATTAACCTAGCCCGCCAATTGCTTTCCTTATGAATAGCTGCATGATAAGAAGCAGGAACAACAACCATAATCGTAACAACTGCAGAAATTATGGGAGCAAAAATAGATACTAATAATTGAGCCATTTCTTCTCCTGTCATCTTTCCCAGAAATTCCTCTTCTTACTTAAGCCAAACATCGTCGCAAATGTCGCTAATCCTAAACCTACCAAACTAAGTGCTCGATTACTATCATTACCAGTTTGTGGCAACTTCTTAGCATTTTGTTGCGCTTTATATTCTTCCCGCGTCATATATTCATTAGTACCAGTAGCATTAGTAGATGATTGGTTGATAGCTGAAGTTGATGGCATAGTTGAAGCAGCGGTAGTTTGGTGATCATCAGTTGGTGTTGATGGAGTTGTATTAGTACCTTTGTTTGAATCAGATGGTTGCGTAGGCTTGTCTGGTGTTGCTGGTTGGTCTGGAGTCTTAGCAGCAGTGACATTCAATTGTTCCTTAGCAGTAGTAGTTGAACCATCTGGGAATGTCACGAGAACATCTTCGTAGTAAGTACCAGCATTAGCTAGGTGAGCCTTAACTGTGTTGACATCAGCCCAGCTTGCAGTGGTTCCTTCTGGGAGACTAACAGCATCAGTCTTAGTAGCACTAAGGACAAGCATTGAATCAGTTGTCTTAACTACCTTGTGAAAACCATTAACAAATTGAGGTTCTGGTAATTGACCATTAACGGTTGCATCAATTGGCTTCATTTGAACAGCATCACCATATTGTTCAGCATCAGTCTTAGTTTGAGCTGGTTGATCTGGTGTTGATGGTTGGCTGTTCTTAATCCGATCAAGTTCAGCTTGAGCAGCAGTTAATGCCTTTTGAGCCTTAGCTAAAGCATCAGAAGTTTGACTCTTCTTGTTCTTAGCAGCATCTAATGTCTTTTGAGCATCAGCTAACTTAGCTTGAGCGTCTTCAAGAGCCTTCTTAGAAGCATCAGCCTTTGTTTCAGCTTCACTCAACTTAGCTTGAGCATCAGCCAATGCTTGTTGAGCAGCATCAACAGCTGCAGGATCAGCATTATCAAGAGCCTTTTGCAAGTCAGCAACCTTTTGATCAGCTGCCTTTTTAGCATTAGCCCAGTCATTAAGTGCTGATTGAGCTTGGCTGAGCTTGTCATTAGCAGTTTGAACATTAGTGTTTGCTTCATCTAATGTCTTCTTAGCTTGATCAGCAGTTGCTTGAGCATCAGCTACTTGTTGTTGAAGGTTCTTGATTGCTGTATTATGATCAGCAGCATTCTTTTGAGCTTCAGCAAGAGCAGCTTTAGCGTTACTCAACTTTTGGTTAGCAGCATTTAATGCTTGTTCAGCTTGACTTTGAGCAGCCTTAGCTTGATTTAATTGCGCTTCAGCATCACTTTGAGCTTGCTTAGCATCACTAAGTTTTTGATCAGCAGCCTTCTTAGTAGCTTGAGCTTGTTGAACAGTAGTTTCAGCTTGTTGCAATTCAGTTCGCGCTTGATCAACTTTGTTTTGCAGATCAGTTAAGTCAACTGATGAACCAGTGTTGTTGTCAAGCTTAGAAGTATAATTACCAGCTTTTAGCAAGTTCCAAGTCGACTCAGTTGGTGCAAATGTACTAATATAAGTATTAGTATTTGCTAAATTATTACCAGTAGATGGATCAAGCATAACAAAGATATAATTATATTTTGCTTCTGGATTATTTTTAGCAAAATGGCCTAAAAGCGTACCAGCATGGTCACCTTGCAAGTATGAACCATCTGTGGTCGTGTCATGGAACATGTCCTGCATCAACTGTAAGAATAAATTATACTTGAGTTGATCCATTGAGTATGTGTTTGGTTCACCCAAAATTGGATATGCTTGTGTTACTCCATAATCATATTGCGCAGATGAACCACCCAAACTAGTCAATTGATTTAATGTAATATTAGACGGGACTGAATAACTATGATCATTATAATCATTATTGTATATAAGTTGATTATACGTGTTATTAACCGTTAATTTTGAGAAGCCAAGTGCTTTACGAAATGGATTTAATACATCAGCTGCAAATACACTAAGTTCATCACCGGCATTAATACCCTTGCCCTGTTTGTCAGTAACGTTGTATGAACGACCACTTAAGTCATAAGTAGTATTGTAATCAGCGTCACTAAAGACATCGTCCATGTTATCAGTGAAGGCATTAACGTTCTTAGTATAGAGTTGCTTGAGCATGTCCATTTGTTCTTGAGTCAAATGATGACCTTCGTCAAATGCACCCTTCATGACTGTTCCAAAGTTGCTTGGAATCCATAAGATGTCTGCAACACTCTTCTTCGTACTTGTCTCAGAAGTTTGTCCGCCTTGCTTTTGAGCATTAGTTAAAGCTTGTTGAGCTTCACTTAATGCTTGTTGCTTAGCATTACTGTTTTGTTGAGCATTATTTAGATCAGCATTAGCTTGATCTGCAGCAGTTTGCGCTGCATCTACATTTGAATCCGTAGTTTGAACTGCTGCTGACTGAGCATTAACTTGCTGATCAGCAGTATTTTTTTGTGCTTGAGCATCATTTACAGCTGATTGAGCAGCATCAACATCAGCTTGAGTAACACTTTGACCAGCACCCTTTTCAGCTTTACTCAACTTGTTTTGAGCGTCTGATAATGCAGTTTGAGCTTGATCATTAGCAGCTGATGCTTGTTGTTGAGCATTTGAAGCACTATTAACTGCTGATTGAGCATCACTAACAGCTGAATTTAATTGACCGTTAGCATTTTGATTAGCAATTGCAGCTTGATCAGACTTAGCTTGATTGAGGTCTGCTTGCGCTTGATCACGGTTTGCAACAGCTTGTGATGCAGTATTTAATTGATTTTGTGCAGTCTTAACAGCATCACTTGCTTGACTAACTGCTTGAGCATCACTAGTAGCTGTTTGACTAGCTTGATTAACAGCATCTGAAGCAGTGTTGACATCTTCTTGAGCTTTGTTGACAGCATCTGCAGCTTGATTATCAGCTGATGTCGCAGATTGAACATTTTGCTTTTGAGCATCAACGTTTTGTTCAGCTTGCTTCAATTGATCGTTAGTTGTCTGAGTAGCAGCTTGATCAACTGTATCAGCATGAACAACAGACGTAGTAGTTACACTAGCAGTTACCGCAGCGGCAGCAACAGCAGTAGTTGTTAAAACCTTCTTAGTATTTTTATTCATGATTAACAATCTCCTCCTAGTTCTGAAAAGAATTAACAATTAAATTATATCCAGCTATCCCAATTGACACAAGTCTTTATGTTCCAACTGGAATATTTTCTAATTGGAACATAAAGATATAATCTACTTGTAACTTATTTTTAACGAAATTACTCCGTAAGCTTGAAAATAAAAGCAATACAGAGGTTAAAAATGAATAAAACAATAGGTAAAAATATCACTACTAGAAGGCACCAATTAAAAATAACGCAAGAACAATTAGCAGAATTAAGCAATCTATCTGTTAATTACATTTCAAAAATTGAACGTGGCACCACACCAAATATTAGTGCAAAAACACTTTATCGGTTGGCAAAAGGTCTTAACGTACCGATGGAAAATTTACTAAAAGAAGAAGCAACTTATACAACTAATATTGGTCCATATCAACAACAATTAGAAACTTTCCTTAATCAATACCCAAGAGAAGAAGCTGAACAACTATCGAAAAGTATACTGAAACTATTAAAGTCACAACTTCCAAGTACAAAAGAATCTTAATAAACATGCACCAAATGAGACCCGGAATTAATTATTAATTCTTCGCTTTAAAATATGAAAATCTGAACTACAGTTTTCAATTTTTCGAAATTGTAGTTCGGATTTTTCTTTTATAGGATCTTGAAATCAATAGTGTCATTAATGAATAACTCATTTTCAGTTATCAGTGTTTAAAAAACTAATCAAATATTGTAAGATAATAATAAAATTTGTTGTAATTTTTGATGCAATAAAAGACTGGGCACTATTTACTTTTGGGAGAGTAATTTGATATTAAAAAATTTTATCTTTGGTGTGACGCTTTTATCAATCTCATTTTACAACTGAATTAAAGAAGCAGGGCTGAACGATATTTATGTTCAAACCCTGCTTCTTTATTTTAGTTTCGTCGCGCAATCATCACGCGCTGTCCACCCATTTGTTTAACTTTAATGTCTTTAAAACGATAATATTCCAATAGTTGACGATAGCGTTGCACAGTAGTAGCAGTAATCACTATGGTTCCCTTGAAAGCGAGGACCCTTATCGCCTCTTGCAAAACACGTCCTTGCGTAATTGCTGGTTTCACCTGCTGTAAATTGCTAATCAAAACATAGTCAAACTGATGATCAGTGAAAGGCAAATTAGTGTTATCAGTCAATTCTACTTTCGCGCGATCAGCTACTGCCTCTTCTTTGATCAGTTCTTTCACTTGCTGTGCTTGCTTTTCATTTTTAACTATTCCCATAATTTTGCCGGGAGCAATCAATTGCTTGGCAAGGTTAATAAACGTTTTTCCATTACCAATGCTCATATCAAGGATTTGAACATCCCCGCGTATCGATAAATCAGTACTTATCTTTTTCCAGACCTGTTGCCTTTGCCAGATCAACCATCCAATAATTCCAACAACTATAACAATTACGATTCCAATAACGACTATCAATTCTCTTCACCCATTATTTTAACTAACAATATCGTTTAGCTTCCGAATATCCTTTAAGTTCCCAACAACTGTGATTTTATCGTGCGGTTGAATAACATCATTAGCTTGCGGCATTTGATTAACTTCATCATCCTTACTAACAATGATAATCACATTGACATTATAACGATTACGAAAATCCAGTTCATCTAAGGTCTTATTGAAGAACTTTGGATTATTAATATTTACTTCTGCCAAAGTTATTTCCTTACTCAAGGTGACATAATCAACGACGCTTGGATTTAGTTGTTGAAAAATAAGCCGCTTAGCTAAATCATGCTCTGGACGAACAACCATATCAGCGCCAATTCGTTCCAAAACACGCGCATGATTAACATTTTCAGCCCGACAGATTACATCCGGTGCCCCAAGTTCTTTGGCGATTAGCGTGGCCATGATACTTGCTTCAACATTTTTTCCGATTGAAATATACACATGGTCAAAACTACCGATATCAAGGTCACGCAGAGCATCCTCATCTTGCGCGTCCGCAATTACCGCCCGCATAACTGACCCCGCAAATTCATTTACCACTTCTTCACTAGAATCAATCGCCAATACTTCTTGACCAGCCTGAACTAAGGCTTCACATATTGAGGCTCCAAATTGTCCAATTCCAATAACAGCATAACTTTCTTTTTTAGCCAATTAACACACTCTCCTCTGGATAACGATAATTCTTCGCTGCTGTACTTGCATTTAGGATTGAGAACATTACAGTATAAATTCCGACCCGACCGACAAACATCAAAAACATAATAATCAGTTGCCCTAACAGGTTAAGGTTAGTTGTAATCCCTAATGAAATCCCGGTAGTACCAAAGGCCGCCACCGCCTCAAAGGTAACATACGCTAACGAATCATGTTCTGGCAAATCTTGCGTTTCCACAAGCACCAAAATTGATACAAGCAAAATAAATAAAGCAACAAATAATAATGTCAATGCCCGATAAATATTCTCCTGGGTAAAACGTCGATGGGCAAAAGTCGTATCCCGTTGACCACGCAGGGTTGCAAAACTCTGAATCGTCAATAACCCGATTGTCGTTGTTTTAACCCCACCAGCAGTTGACCCCGGCGTTCCACCGATAAACATCAAAATAACCGTAAACGCGAGACCGGCAGCACTTAAATCAGTGTAAGGAAAAGTAATTAAACCGGCAGTTCGTGGCGTGATTGCCATAAAAATAGTATTAAGAATACGGTTGGAAAAACTTAATTTGTCACTTAATTGCGCTAAATTCTTCTCGGTAATAAAGTAAATAACCACGGAAACAATAAAGAGGACTGCTCCAGTACGTAACGCTAACTGAGTATGCAAGGATAGCCGGTGATATTTAGGATAATTGAGGATATCTTTCCATACCAAAAATCCTAATGATCCGGCAACAATCAAAACAGCGAGCACGCATAGCATATAAGGGTCATTAGCATAATTTGCCATACTATTATCAAACAAGTCAAAGCCGGCATTACAAAAGGCTGAGATTGAGTGAAAAATACTAAACCATATTCCCTTGCCAAGTCCATAACGCGGATAAAAGTCAAAAAACAAAAATATTCCACCCGCTAATTGGATAAGTAATGAAAGCCGAATGATAAGATAAACCACGTTCAATTGGGATAAGTGGTCAAGATTAAGTGCTTCTTGAGTTAGCAATCGTGTCGACATCCTCATTCGCTGCCGCACCAAAAGTGACATCATGACCGCGAATGTCATAAAGCCCAATCCACCTACTTCTATCAAGATTGCAATTACAATCTGGCCAAATAATGTCCAGTGATGAGCTGTACTCACGAGGGTTAACCCTGTTACGCAGGTTGCACTCGTTGAAGTGAAGAAAGCAGTCATAAAATTTGTCGTTTCTCCTGGTCGTGTCGCAAACGGCAAAGAAAGCAAGATTGTTCCCATAAAAATCACAATCAAGAACCCAAATGTCAGGACTTTGGGAAATGTATATTTATGTTTATTTATTTCAATCACTTTTATCCTTCCTCGTATTAATATTACTCAACTAATTATAAGCGTTTTTGTTAAATTCTAAACCATTATTTTATTTCCCGGGAAATCATCTCGAGAAAGCGCTACAATATAATTGTAGAATACCCGATTGCTTTTCCTGAAAGGAGATCCTTTTATGTACTATTCAAACGGAAATTATGAAGCATTTGCTCGTCCCCGTAAGCCAGCGGGAGTGGATAAAAAACATGCTTACATTGTTGGTGCTGGTTTAGCAGGTCTTTCTGCGGCCGTCTTCTTAATTCGTGACGCCCAAATGTCAGGCGAAAACATCCATATTTTTGAAGAATTACCAATCGCTGGTGGTTCCTTAGATGGTCAAGATCGCCCCGATGTTGGCTTTGTTACTCGTGGTGGCCGTGAAATGGAAAACCACTTTGAATGTATGTGGGATATGTATCGTTCAATTCCATCCTTGGAAATCCCTGGCGCATCTTATCTTGATGAATATTATTGGCTAGATAAGGATGATCCAAATAGTTCAAATTGTCGCTTAACTTATAACCGGGGCAATGAGGTTCCGACTGACGGTAAATACCTTCTCGGTAAGTCAACTAAGGAATTGATGAAACTGATCCTTACACCTGAAGACCAGCTCGGCGACTTAACGATCGGTGATTACTTCTCTGAGGACTTCTTCAAGAGTAACTTTTGGATCTATTGGTCAACCATGTTTGCTTTTGAAAAGTGGCATTCGTTAGCAGAAATGCGGCGATACGCAATGCGCTTTATCCACCACATTGACGGTTTGCCTGACTTTACTGCTCTTAAATTCAATAAGTACAACCAGTATGAATCGATGACCAAACCATTGCTTGCATACCTTAAAGATCATGGTGTTAAGTTTGAATACGATACCCAGGTCCAAAACGTCCTGGTTGATACCAAGAATGGTGAAAAGCACGCTAAAAAGATTATTCTTAAACAAGGCGGCGAAGATAAAACGATCAACTTAACTGACGATGATCTGGTATTTGTTACTAATGGTTCAATCACGGAAAGTTCAAATTATGGGAGTCATCACCAGGTAGCACAACCAACCCGGGCCCTTGGCGGTAGCTGGAAATTATGGGAAAACATTGCTAAACAATCGCCAGCATTTGGTCATCCAGACGTCTTTTGTAAAAACATTCCTAACCGCAGTTGGTTTATTTCTGCGACTGCGACCGTTAAGAATCCACAAATTGAACCATACATTGAACGACTAACTAAGCGTGACCTTCATGATGGAAAGGTAAACACGGGTGGAATTATCACCGTCACTGATTCTAATTGGATGATGAGTTGGACCATCCACCGGCAACCTCATTTTAAGAGTCAAAAGCCAAATGAAACCATTGTGTGGATCTATGGTCTCTATTCTGATACAGAAGGTAATTACATTAAGAAACGAATTGTTGATTGTACTGGAGAAGAAATTACTAAAGAATGGCTCTACCATCTCGGTGTTCCAGAAGCTTTAATTGACGATTTAGCAAAAGAAGAGTCGGTTAATACCGTCCCTGTTTATATGCCATTCGTTACTAGCTACTTTATGCCGCGGGTAAAAGGCGATCGTCCTGATGTTGTTCCTGAGGGGTCAGCTAACTTGGCCTTCATTGGTAACTTTGCCGAATCACCAACTCGGGATACCGTCTTTACAACTGAATATTCAGTCCGGACGGCAATGGAAGCTGTTTATAGTCTCCTCAACGTTGATCGCGGGGTACCAGAAGTCTTTAATTCGATCTATGATATTCGCGAATTAATGCGGGCAATGTACTATATGAATGATAAAAAGCCACTTGAAGAAATGGATCTGCCAATTCCAAAGATTGTTGAGAAACCACTGCTCAAGAAAATTAAGAAGAATTGGATTGGCGAATTAATGGAAGAACAGCATTTACTTTAAAACACTGAGGGAGTGAGGCACAAGTTAAATCAGCTTTTGTCCCACTCCCTTCAATTTAATATAAAGGAGTCTTTTTTATGACCAATGAAACGATTAAGCACCAATTAAACCATCGTACAATTCGGGCCTTTAAGCCCACAAACCTTTCAGCAGAACAATTGAATACTCTTTACTCTGTTGCTAGTCATACGCCAACTAGTATGTTTATGCAGCAGATGTCAATTATGCACATCACTGATCCAGATAAACGTGCCGCAATAAGAGAAATTAGTAAACAACCGTATGTCGGCGCAAACGGTGACCTGTTCATTTTGTTAGTTGACCTTTATCGTAACCAACAAATACGGCAGCAAAAGGGCAAGGATGATGGCCGTTTACATACCGCTGATATTTTCTTCCAAGGCCTTGATGATGCAATCATGGCTGCCCAAAACATAATTGTTGCTGCCGAGAGTATGGGCCTCGGCGTCGTTCCCCTTGGTTCAATCAAAAATGATCCGCAAAAAATCATCGAAGTCCTTAATCTTCCTAAAATGACCTTCCCAGTTTTAGGCTTACAAATCGGTGTACCTAATCAAGAACCTCAACTAAAGCCCCGTCTTCCATTAAAATTTATCGCATTTGATAATGACTATCTAAAAGAGATCAAGCTCAGTGACTTAAGCGATTATGATCAAGAAGTTACTACCTACTATGACCTTCGCGATGCTAACCGACGAATTGATTCCTTTACCAACCAGATTGCGGGGGCTAAACTCGATCGCCACTATACCAAGCGCGATGAAATCATGAAGGTATTACACCAACAAGGCCTTTGCACTGATGAAGGAATTGATTAGTTCATCCCCTCAAGAGCAGCTAATGTCGTTAAGGTCGCATCATAGTAATTCTTCTCTGTTAAGGGTTTACTGAAAATGTGTTTCTGACTAGCAAACAGATTATCATACCCTTCATTACGATTGCAGCTGACCGCATAAAAAATCGGCGCACTGAAACTATTTGATTGATATTTAACCAATCGGTGACCGTTTAATGAATAGCCAGCCGTAATATAATACTGTTCACTGAAGAACCTCATCATTTTATTTAAGATTTTCTGAGCCCGTGGATCATTGCTTTTTGCCAACATCATTGGAACCCGACAAGCATTCGCACTATAGTCTCCATCATATTTTCCAGCAACCGTATTCGGCCCCACTGGCTTGGTACTCCCTGGCCGAGCCCAGGCAAAGTCAGGTACTAGTCCTGTTTGGTGCTGTTTACTTAATGCAGTCAGCCGGTCAAGCATATTATTTTTGATCATCTGCCACCTTGAATCGTGAGTACGATCGTATAAATGATCAAAAATTGTCGGCATTACATCAGAGGTTCGCAATAAATAATAAAACTTAGAATCCTTCGTAACCCAATCACCCACTGTTAGCATGTGCGTGGTTGGGTTATATTCATATTTCAAGATATCAGTGGCAATCTGTTGCTCTAGCTGATGATAATAAGGGGCCTTTCGCGGCCAAACTTTTGCAGCCCGGTGAAGAGCCGCAGCGATGTAAAGATCACCATCAGTCGCACTATTATGATCATCAACCCATTGACCTTCTTTATTATAAGACTGACGCCAGGACATTAAGTAAGTTAGCTGGTCATGGTGTTTTCCAACATAATCGCGATGTGCAAGGTAATAGTTAAGTAACTTATCAAAGTCATTTTCACTTGCCCAGCCCTTTTCAGCAGCACGAGATACTACTTGCAGTCCGTAGCCTTGTCCTTCTGATAATGCAACAGGATGTTTTTGATCATTGCTGGTATTAACAAACGTTTGCTTACTATTTTTACGGACTAAATATGTCTCCTGCCACCGACGATAAGCTTCGTATTGAACATGTTCAGGATTCTTTATTCTGACAAACGCGAGCGTTGCAATATAAATAACTGCAACAACGAGCGTAAGAAGCCAAATATATACTGGACGTTTCATAACTAATCCCCTTATTAGTCAGCAAATCGCTTAGTCTTTACCCATTTTGTCCCGTCACGCCGTAATAGTCGATCAAGCGCAACGGAGATTACCGCATGAATCGAAACAATTATAAATAATTGCGAATAGGTAAAGTATGAAGCAAGCGCTAACCAGATTTGCTTATTCGTCGCTTGCCCAAATTGCGTAGCTGCTGCTGTTGTGATTTGTAAAATATACAAGATTATCATTAATAACCAATTAAAAAGCAAAAGTTGGGCGATTAGGATGTTGCTTTTCCCGAATGTAAAGGGAATCATTACCTGTGGATTGAAAAGATGAACAATCCAAAAGCCTACATTCGCTAAAAAGATCGCATCAGAAAGGACGATTGCCGCATTAAACCAGAAAAAAGTACAGGAATAATAAAAAGTTTCTAATTTTACTCGCCAATTGCTCCTTCTAAAGAGGTACTTGAAATTTTTAAGGACAACTTGGTAGTTTCCCTTTGCCCACCGTAAACGCTGATAGTAATAATCATGCAGATGTTCTGGTTCCTGTTGAAAAGCTTCCGAATTATAAGCTAACGCGATTAGTTTGCCACTTTGCATAATCTTAAATGAAATATCAGTATCTTCTGTTAAGGCTCCATTTGCCCAGCCCCCGATTGAACGGACATATTTACTTTGAATGATAAAGTTAGTTCCTGGAATCCGACCAATCTTAAATAAATGCCAAATTGCACAGTGCTGGATCCGTTGGGTAACAACAATTTCTTGATTAATGCACTTCGTTAAAAAGTTTTGTTCGGCATTGCGTGTCTTATTCCGGCCAAATGCCGCAACGTACCGTGTTGGATTTTCGAGGATTTTTCGTACTAAGAAATAAAGAGCGTTTTTTTCGGGCATTGCATCGGCATCGTAAACACCAATATATTCACCATGAGCCATTTTAAGGGCATCGTTTAAGACACCAGCCTTCCCTCCGCTACCATGACGTTCTATTACTTTTGCTTTTCTTTCCTCATATTTTGGAAGCTGTAACACTGTTCGGGCCCGTTGAGCAGTTTGATCATTGCAATTATCTGCAAAGATTAATAATTCGATCTTATCTGCTGGATAGTTTAATTCAAGGATCGCTTGGGTCGTCTGAGCAATAACTACTTCTTCGTTATGAGCTGGAACGACAATCGTAATTACTGGATATCGTTTCAACGGGACAATATCTACAATTTTTCTACTATGTTCAAGCCAAAAGTGAACAGCCCCACCTAATGTAATAGATGACATTAATAGCGAACTCCAAATTGAGATCAGAGTCACAATCATTACAAATTCGATCATTGCTTTTTCCTTTCGCTTTTTACATTTAGTGTCGTCCGTTCAACACGAAAATAAATCACCCACTGAAGAACAGCAAATATTAATGCCTGAATAAAAAAGATCATCGTAATCACGAGCGCCAACCAAAAGAAAATCCTTACCATTATCTCTGAACCCCTCTTAGATACTCAACGACAAGGTCTGTTTCCATATCTCTTTCAATATGACGCATTACACTTTCCAGATTCTTAAATGAAGTCGCATTGATATCATCAACTTTCAAATGTCCCCATTTAAATTGAGGTTTTGAATTATTAATTTGTAATTCACCAAATCCTGCACGCGTGCTTTGATTCTGATAAGCAAATGTAATATCTGGTAAATGATATGACAAAATTAAAAAAGTACCATCTCCTAAATAGTACAAGGCTTCAGATGGTAATCGTCGTCGTTTTAAGACTTTCGCAATTTGTTGAAGCGCATAGTTGTAATCATTATGATGAAATTGCCGTACTTGGTGATTATGAACCCAGTGAATCGCTGTAACATCAATCCATAAATCAGTAATCTGTTCTTTAATAATGAATTGAAGTTCCTTTTCATAAATCTTATTAGCATTATATGCCGTCTGAAGTTTTACTATTTGATTATAGTGGGTCGCATAGCTTTCTATCTCTGCACGATTGCGGTCAATCCAGCCCCACTCACCAATAATGTACCGACTGAAATACGCCAAGTTTGCGGTAATTGGAAAGGCAAACAGTAGCATTATTTTGATCGAATTATCCATTACCACATAACCTAGCAATAAAATGGCACTACCAATAGTTGTTAGGCCGATCGCTAGCCAAGTTAAAACGATATTCGGCACCAAACTCCCCATCGCTAAGCCTAAAATGATCATAATCATCATCGCTGTTGTAATAAAATGTGAGTATTGGGATGCCCACCACATCATTAACACAATTGCAGTCAATATTACACAAAGCGCAATAAGCCCCGATTCTACAACATGTCGCCGAATCATAAGAATCTTCTCCCCTTCTTCCTATAAATTAGCAGCTAATATCTTAGCACACCTTTTTCAGCATTTCACTAGTTTAAAAGCTTGATAAACAAGGGATTATGTTCTGCTTGTGAAAATAATTTATCATTTTATAACAGGTAAATTTACCTAAAAAAATCACTTTTTTCTATATTTAAATTTATAGACATTCCTATTAGATATGTTTTATTTTTGTACGTTGATAAGCAAAACTGCAATTCTTAAGACAAACAAAAATGCCTGATTTAACTGTGCAGGAAAAATCAGGCTTTTAACTCAGTAAACTCATCAATGAAACATAATGTTGTTGATGTTAATTGGATAAAGGGATGCTTTGTTTCAATGAAGAGTCTTTTATCTAACTTAAATAAACAAGTAGGTTTCTTGTTTGTAAGTATTATATCACACCTGTTGTGAAAATGTTAACTAATCTTTAGGATGATTAAATGTTTTTCGCAAAAAGCTCTTATTTATCTAGCGTTCACCTAATGCGCAAGCAGTGATTATCATCACAATATCACGTGTTTCCCACATAAATCTAGAAATAACAAATTACCTTGTCTTTATCAGAATAAAATTCTTTCCGGCATTTGATAGACAATATCATTGATTTTGTATAATAATTTTCATTATATCCACCTAATTATATTAT
>OKSH01001108.1_pt1 | contig 25751 bp, 22 predicted proteins | sample 1601231 | NCBI WGS metagenome assembly OKSH01 (sample SAMEA3541596, study PRJEB24748) | human gut metagenome | biome: human gut; feature: human-associated habitat; material: faeces | place: China | collected 2012
ACGAACGAGGCGCCCGCTCATCGTCGCCGCAGCAACGCTGCCCCCGCTGTTCCCGGCAACGTCGACTTCCCGTCCCCGGATAAGGGTGGTAAGGGTAAGAAGCGCAAGGGTTCCGCTCACGTTGAGGAAGACCGTTACGCCCGCATGGCTCGCGAGGCGGAAGAGTACAGCCGCGAGAAGGTCCTCGAGGAGGCTCGAGCCGCCGTCGAGGAGGCGTCCCGCGAGTCTACCGGTCGCCGCAAGAAGCGCAAGGAGAAGCGCGAGCGCGAGGCGGAGCAGCTGAAGCAGGAGAAGAAGCTCGAAGAGGCTATCGCCCAGGGCATCAACCCTGAGGATCTCGACGCCGTCAAAGTTTCCGAGGGCGTCACCGTGGCCGAGCTCGCCGAGGCCCTCGACGTTTCCGCCAACGACATTATCAAGCGCCTGTTCCTGCTGGGCACCCCGCTTACCATGACGCAGTCCATGAGCAATGACCTGGTTGAGCTCGTCGCCGACGACATGGGCCGCAAGGTTCGCATCGTCACCCCCGAGGAGGAGAACTCCTTCAGCTTCTACGACGATCCCAAGGACCTCAAGCCCCGTCCGCCCGTGGTCACCGTCATGGGCCACGTCGACCACGGCAAGACCAGCCTGCTCGACGCCATCCGTCACACCAACGTTTGGAGCGGCGAGGCAGGCGGCATCACCCAGCACATCGGTGCTTCCGAGGTCATGATCAACGGCCGCAAGATCACGTTCGTCGACACCCCGGGCCATGAGGCGTTTACCGCTATGCGCGCCCGCGGCGCGAAGATCACCGACGTCGTTGTCCTGGTGGTCGCTGCCGACGACGGCGTCATGCCCCAGACCATCGAGGCTATTAACCACTCCAAGGCCGCCGGCGTGCCCATCATCGTCGCCGTCAACAAGTGCGATAAGGAAGAGGCCAATCCCGATAAGGTCCGCCAGATGCTGACCGAATACGGCATCATCCCGGAGGAGTGGGGCGGACAGAACATGTTCGTCAACGTCTCCGCTAAGAAGAACATCGGTATCGATGAGCTGCTCGAGACCATCCTTCTCCAGGCTGACGTTCTCGAGCTCAAGGCCAACCCCGATACCTTTGCTTCCGGTAACATCATCGAGGCAAAGCTCGATCGCGGCCGCGGTCCGGTCGCCACGCTGCTCGTCACGCGCGGCACGCTGCACGTTGGCGATACCATCGTCGCGGGTCAGAGCTACGGCTCCGTTCGCGCCATGCTCGACCAGCACGGCGAGCACAAGGACGAGGCGCGTCCTTCCGACGCCGTCGAGATCCTCGGTCTCAACTCGGTTCCGGCAGCCGGCGACGAGTTCCGCGTCTTCGAGGACGCCCGCGATGCTCGCGACCTTGCTGAGCAGCGCGCTCTCAAGGCCCGTATCGAGGAGCAGAACAAGGTCAAGCACGTCACCCTCGAGACGCTGTTCGAGGAGATGAGCCAAAACGAGCTCAAGGAGCTCAACCTGGTCGTCAAGGCGGACACCCAGGGCACCATCGAGGCACTTGCCGACTCCATCGGCAAGATGGACCAGTCCGAGGTCCGTATCAACATCATCCACTCCGCCGTCGGCGCCATCTCCGAGACCGACGTCTCGCTTGCCGCCGCGTCGAACGCCATCATCATCGGCTTCGGCGTCCGTCCGCAGGGTAAGGCTCGCGACGCCGCGGAGAAGGAGAGCGTGCAGATCAAGACCTACTCGATCATCTACAAGGCGATCGAGGACATCGATGCCGCCCGTATCGGCATGCTTGCTCCCACCGAGGAGGAGGTCCAGACCGGTTGCGCCGAGGTCCGCGATACGTTCCGCGTTCCCAAGGCAGGACTCATCGCTGGCTGCATGGTTACCGAGGGCGAGATCAGCCGCGACGACAAGGTCCGCGTCGTTCGCGACGGCGTCGTCATCTTCGACGGCGAGTTCGGCTCCATGCGCCGCTTCAAGGACGATGTCAAGACCGTTAAGAACGGTTATGAGTGCGGTCTTGGTATCGAGAAGTTCCAGGACATCAAGGTCGGCGACATCTTCGAGGCTTACAAGATCGTCGAGGTCGCTCGTACCGAGTAAATAAGGAGGGCAAGCGTGAAGCAGAACAACGCCACTCGCAGGCTTGGCGAGCAGCTTCGTGAGAAGCTGGGCTACATCCTGCTGTTCGAGGTTTCCGATCCCAGGCTCGACCTGGTAACGCTCACCGGCGTGGAAGTCTCCATCGATCGCTCTTTTGCCCGCGTGTTCGTTAGCTGCGATGGGGACCGCTATGAAGAGGTCCTCGAGGCCCTTGGCTCAGCCAAGGGCCGCATCCGCAGCCTTCTCGCCCGGTCTCTGGATTGGCGCGTGACTCCCGAGCTCGATTTTCGTATCGACCGCTCCACCGATGAGGCGGAGCGCATCGCGAGGGCTCTTGAGAACGCTCCGGAGACTATCGACGTCGAGAAGGACGAGGAAGGATACCCGCTCGCTCCCGAGCTTCGCGCCAAGCTTGGCTTGGACCAACTCGATGCGGGTATCGAAGACGACGATGACCAGGAGTCGCATGAGTAGCACTTCTTGTTGTCTCGCGCGGAGCACTACCCCCGACATGTGGGGGAGCGTTATAGATTGCATCGAGGGCGCCCAGACCATCGCTATTTCGGGACACACCAATCCCGATGGCGATGCGCTGGGCTCCGCCCTTGGTCTCGGTCTCTCCCTTCGCGAGAACTTTCCTTCTAAAAAGATCGTTTTCTTGCTTGCGGATAGAGCGCCTGTTCCGCGCGTCTACCGGTTTATGGCCGGTTCGGACATGATGGTTCCTGCCGCCGAGTATCACGAGACCCCGGACCTGTTCATTTCCGTGGACTGCCCCACGCTTGGGCGGCTGGCGGACTCCGCCGTTGTCGCAAAGCGTTCCCGCGGCCGCGTGGTCATCGATCACCATCCTTCACGCGAGGAGTTTGGTGATGCAGCCGTTCGCGTGGTCAGCGCCGCTGCGACGGCCGTTCTTGTTGAAGAGCTCCTCGAAGCCGCCGGCTATCCCAGGTCTCCCCAAATCGCTACCTGCCTGCTTACCGGTCTTGTTACCGATACGGGAAGGTTCCAGTACCAAAACGCCGACCCGTCGGCGTTTGCATGCGCTTCGCGTCTTGTCGACGCCGGCGCGGAGCCCTCGCGCATCGCGCTCGAGGTCTATCAAAGCCAGCGCATCGAATATTTACGGCTTGAATCGATCGTGATGGGCCGTATCAAGGCAATCGCCGGTGGACGAGTGGCCTATAGCTACGCCTATGCCGATGACCTGGCTTCATGTGGTGTCTCGTCCGACGAATGCGATGGTTTGGTCGACGTCGTCCGCTCCGTCCAGGGCTCTGAGGTCTGCCTGTTTTTGAAGGAGAACGAGCAGGGCGTTATCCGCGGCAACCTTCGCTCTAAGGGTTCGTTGGATATCTCCCATATCGCGTCGGCCCATAATGGCGGCGGACACGCTGCCGCAGCGGGATTTACGTTTTACGGAACGGTGGAGGAGGCGCTTGATACCCTCCTGCCCGAACTCGATGAATTGGTAACCAACGCCCGTCGATAGGTGATGCACAACTTATGGCAAAGCGCAAACCCGCAGACTTGAACCTGCTCCTCGCAGTCGACAAGCCGCTCGGCTGCACCTCTCACGACGTCGTCGCAAAGGTGCGCCGAGCGGTGCACGAGCGCCGGGTGGGTCATGCAGGAACCCTTGACCCACTGGCTACGGGGGTCATGATTATCGGCGTTGGCCAGGCGACGCGTTTGCTCGGCATGCTCACGCTTGATTCAAAAAGCTATATCGCCGACATCCATTTTGGATACGAGACCAATACGGATGATTCGGAAGGAGAGCCGACCCGCACGGTGGAACCCGATCAATCCCTGTTCGACGAAGAGGGCGCCCGTCGCGTGTTGTCGGGATTCCTCGGCGCATCCGAACAGGTTCCGCCCGCGTTCTCGGCTATCTCCGTTGACGGCGTGCGCTCCTACAAGCGCGCGCGTTCGGGGGACGAGGTGATTCTGCCCGCTCGACCCATCGAAGTCTCCGCATCCGACCTCATCTCGATATCTTTGGATCCTGAGTCTGGAAATCCGGTTTGGACCGTCGCGTTCAGCGTGAGCAAGGGTACATATATCCGAGCGCTCGCCCGCGACATTGGCCGCGCGGCTGGATCCGCTGCCCACGTGTCGGCGCTAAGGAGGACCGCTTCCGGCGGCGTCGGCATCGGGCAGTGCCTGGCGGTTGATGGTTTGGATGCAAAGTCGGCTCGCGAGCGCGCGCTCGATCCCGTGGCAGCTCTGAATCTACATGCCTCCTTGATCTGCGATGAACAACTTGAGGACGTGCTGCTGGGTAGATCCATTTCTGCTCCCAACGGATTGCCTGTCGATCACGGCAGCCAGGTGGCGCTTGTGCACGCAGGGCAGCTGAGGGCCGTCGCTCGGGTCGACGGCGACCGCTTCAAGATGGAGCATGTTTTTCCGCAAGGTATTGAAGGGGTGCGTGGATGACGTATTCGATCGCCGAACTAAGACGCGACTTTTTGGTCGGTGCGCGCGCTGCCGGCGTGCGACGCATCGGCGAGGGCTTCTTTGATGGATTCGATGGGCCTGCGCCCGCATCGATCGCAATCGGCGTATTCGATGGTCTACATGTTGGCCACAGCGAGCTACTCGCCCGCACGGTGGAGGACGCTCGCCGTCGCGGCACCATTTCCGTCGCGGTCACGTTCGATCCCGATCCCGATCAGGTGGTGTCTCGCAACCCATCGCTTAAACTCATGTCAGTTGAGGACCGTCTTCGCGCGCTTTCCCTAAGCGGCGTCGACGCCGTGCTCGTCGTCCCCTTCGATAGGTTCGTCGCGGCGCTTGACCACGTGGGTTTTTTCGAGGGCGTTCTTGCGCCTTACCTCGATATCCGCTCTATTCACGTTGGTTCGGATTTCAGGCTTGGCGCACGCGGGGCGTCCAACGTCGACGTTATCGCGCGCTGGGGATCGCAGCGTTCCATAGAGGTATTTGGGCACGACCTTGTTTCTGACCAAGGGGTCGCCGTAACCGCGACGCGCATTCGCTCTTTGCTGTCCAAGGGCGAAATCGACGACGTGAGCCGAGAGCTGGGGCGCACCTACGTTGTTCGCGGTGCCGTTGGTTCCGGCCGCGGGCAGGGGACCGGTATGGGCTTTCCCACCGCCAATGTCATAGTGGATCCCATGATTCAGCTGCCGCTTGATGGGGTCTACGCGGGTTACGCCTATCTGGATGGGTTCGTGTGGCCCGCTGCGGTGAACGTTGGGATTCCGCCTATGTTCGCCCAATCCAAGCGGTCCGCTCGTCTTGAGGCAAACCTTTTGGGTTTCTCCGGCGACCTGTACGGCAAAGACCTTAAGGTCTCGTTTACAAAAAGACTCAGGCCTTCATGCCATTTTGACTCAATCGCTCAGCTCATAGAGGTTGTCAACGGCGATATCGAAACGGTCTCGCGCCTTCATGGCGACTCGGCGATAAGGATTGCCCATGATTAGCGATGAAGATAAAGATAAGGTTAGGGCGGCAACGGATCTAGTGGAGCTCGTCCAAGAAACGGTCGAGCTCAAGCCGCGCGGCAGCGAGTTTTGGGGCTGTTGCCCTTTTCATGGCGAGAAGACCCCGTCGTTTCACATCATTCCATCCACGCAGGTATGGCATTGCTTTGGTTGCGGGGAGGGCGGCGACGTCTTTACCTATACCATGAAGCGCGAAAACCTAAGCTTTCCCGATTCGATTCGCTACCTCGCGGAGCGTGCTGGCATAGAAATCTCGGATGAGGGGCCGGCTCGCAAGGGCACCAAGCGCTCCCGCCTCATCGACGTGTGCGAAGAGACGTCGCAGTTCTTCAATACCATGTTGATGAGGGGCAAGGATGGGCGTGGAAGGGAGTACTGCTCGCACCGCGGGCTTTCTGCGGACGTCTGCCGTCGTTATCGTCTTGGCTATTCTGTTGGGCGCAACACGCTGGTCGCCCATCTTTCCCAAAAGGGATTTACCCCTCGAGAGATGATCGATGCCAACGTTGCGTTTACAGGTCGCGGCGGCGGGCTGGTCGATCGATTTTATGAGCGCGTCATGTTTCCTATTTTTGACGAGCAGGGGAAATGCATTGCGTTCGGCGGCCGCATCACGGGCGATGGCGAGCCGAAATACCTCAACACGTCCGAGACCCCGCTGTTCCATAAAAAGCGCAACCTGTATGGATTTAACTGGGCTAAGGAGCATATCGTCGCCCAGGGTGAGGCCGTGGTGGTTGAAGGCTATACGGACTGTATCGCATGTTGGGAGGCTGGGCTTGGCAACGTGGTGGCAACGCTGGGAACGGCGCTGACGGAGCATCACGTAAAAACGTTGACGCGCTTTGCGAAAAAGATCATCTACCTGTTTGACGGCGATGCCGCGGGCCAGAAGGCCGCTGAGCGCGCGATTCAGTTTATCGAGAAGGATTCGGTCGATCTGCGCTGCGTCATTTTGCCCGACAACCTGGATCCAAACGATTTTGTGCACCAGTTTGGCGGCCAAGCGCTTCGCGACATGCTCGATGCGTCCGAACCGCTCATGGACTTTGTGTACCGCAAGCTAGAGGAGCGTAGCGACACATCCACCCCGGGCGGACGCGCCAGGGCACTGGAGGACGCGTGCAGGCTCATCTATCCCTTGCGGTCGAGTTACGTGATCGACACGTATTTCATGCAGATCGCAGACAGGCTCGGTGTCGATGTGGACATGGTGCGCGACGTGGCGCCGCGCGTCTTTAGGGATGTGCAGAAAGAGGAGGAGGCATCCGCCCGCCGCGCGGAGCGTTATGAGCGGCAGCGCCGCGATCGGGAGTCCTCGTCCTATCGCTCCGATGCATCCCGATCGCGAAGCGGCTCTTTGGCCGCCCCCGCGGCCTCGCAGGGCGCATGGAGCATGACCGGCTCCACAGCGCCGACAGACGTTGCGTCGGCTCCGGTCGACGGGGGAGAGCCTTACGACTATGTGCCCTTGGATGCCTATGAGGACGCGCCGTATGCGGACGAGGCGCCGTATCCGGATGCCGGGGAAGCTTATGCGCCTGCACCCGCCCATCAATTTGCGGTCGCTTTAACGGATTTAGAGCGACGCTCCCTGGCATGCGAGAGGGAGCTCTTGACGCTTCTGACCGCCTATCCAGATGATTTTCGTCCCAATGCAGAGCGGATTACGGAGATCGAGTGGGTGGAGCCAAGGAACGAGACTATCGCGTGGGCCGTGCTTGCCACACCTGAGGGTACGTCGCCCCAAGACGTCATGGCCGCCGCGCGGGCCGTCTGCCCGGATGCGGCGCAGCTGGTAAGCGCGGGCACCATCGATGCGACGAGCAAGCATCCCACGCAGACCAACATCGCCTTCTTGCTTGACAGCCTTGAGCTGTTCACGTTGCGCCGCCGTATGAAAGCGAGTCAGTCGAAGCTTCGCAGCGACAAGAACCTGACGGCGGAAGAGAGGCGTGCGATGACTATCCAGGCGACGCAGGACGCTGCCCGCGCAAGGGAGCTCGCCAAGGCTGTCGAGGGCGTTGCCGACCCATTTAGGAATCTGTAGAAATATCCAACGGATTGACAAAGAGTCTGGCTGGGTATAGTCGAGTGTGTTAAAGTAATGTGTCCTATGTGCTATGAAGGGAGATTCTGTGCCTAAAAAGACGGAGAGCACCGGTAGCGAGCTCGATTCCTATGTAGGAAACCTGCTTGTCAAGGCAGCCACAAAGGGTTCGGTTACCGAGGACGACATCCAGATCGAACTGAAGGACGTCGACGTTTCCGATGCACAGCTGAACTCCATCTATCGAAGCTTGCGCGACCGCGGTGTTGAGATCGTCACGGCAAACGATGACGAAGACGCCGCTCTCGATCCGGATGATGTCAGCGATCCGGATGATGTGAGCCTGGATGACGATGAGAGCGATGAGGATCACGACGTCAAGGTCGCCAAGATGGCGGACGCCGAGATGGCGTCGGAGAAGCCCAAGAAGAAGTCCCGTGTTCGCACCGCTCGTTCGCGCAATCGCGCCCGCGGCATCGATGCGTCCACGGTAATGCTCACCGGCGACCCGGTTCGCATGTACCTCAAGGAGATCGGTAAGGTCGATCTGCTGACCGCTGCCGATGAGGTTGACCTCGCTATGAAAATCGAGGCTGGCCTTGAGGCTTCCAATAAGCTTGAGGCTGCGGATGCGGGCGAGATCGAGCTCACTCGTGCCGAGATGCGACGTCTTACCCGCGTCGAGCAGGTTGGCCTTGAGGCCAAGCAGGCTCTTATCTCTGCAAACCTGCGTCTGGTCGTTTCCATCGCAAAGCGCTACGTTGGTCGCGGCATGCTGTTCTTGGACCTTATCCAGGAGGGTAACCTTGGCCTTATTCGCGCGGTCGAGAAGTTTGACTACGAGAAGGGCTTTAAGTTCTCCACCTATGCTACGTGGTGGATTCGCCAGGCCATTACGCGCGCCATCGCCGACCAGGCCCGTACCATCCGTATTCCCGTGCACATGGTCGAGACGATTAACAAGCTCGTTCGCGTGCAGCGCCAGCTGCTCCAGGATCTGGGTCGCGACCCAACCCCGGAGGAGATCGGTGCCGAGATGGACATGAGTGCCGATCGCGTTCGCGAGATTCAGAAGATCTCACAGGAGCCCGTCTCCCTGGAGACGCCTATTGGTGAGGAAGAGGATTCTCAGCTGGGTGACTTCATCGAGGACTCCCAGGCCGTCGTTCCCCCTGAGGCAGCGAGCTTCTCGATGCTTCAGGAGCAGCTCACCCAGGTTCTCGACTCTCTTGCCGATCGCGAGCGCAAGGTTATCGAGCTTCGCTTTGGCCTCGTCGATGGTCATCCCCGCACTCTCGAGGAGGTTGGCCGCGAATTTGGCGTGACGCGCGAGCGCATTCGTCAGATCGAGTCTAAGACTCTTGCCAAACTGCGCCATCCCAGCCGTTCGAGCAAGCTCAAGGACTATATCGAGAGCTAAATCACATTGATGCCCTTTGGGACCCCGGGTTTTCCGGGGTCCTTTTTGTATCGAGGGCTTTATCTGAAGGCGCTTCTCTGCAGGATGCTAGCCGTGCGACCTCAAGAGGGCGTCATCGATCACTTTACGAACTGCGGGTGTCAAATAATCGCTTAGTGCGGAACCGGGCTGGGGCAAATAACGGCTTAGTGCGGAGGTTGGGACAAATAGTCGCTTAGTGCGGACCCGAGCGTGACAAATAATGCGTTAGTGTGGAAAGGACGAGATATAGTAAGGGTACCTTATGAATAGGCCGTTCGCATCGTCTGAGCTAGGAGGCTTGTTCGATGCTGCCCGATGAATAGGGAAGTCTCTTCGGACCCTCTCCAATCCGCACTAATGCACTATTTGACCAAACCTCCGCACTAAGCCCTTTTTTGACACACCGGATTTCTCGCACTAAGGCATTATTTGGCACAGCCCTTTAGGGGAGATGGTTGAGGGCGCGTTGGAGCGGAAACGTTTTGCTTTTTAGCTAAGTGGAAGGTTTACGCTGCCTGGTCGTGATCCCGTGTAAACGGTTGAACGGTTGGCTATCTAGATAAATAATAAAAAACCCCGCTCCAAGGAACGGGGTGAAAGCTCTGGCTCCTCGAGTAGGACTCGAACCTACAACAGCGCGGTTAACAGCCGCGTGCTCTACCATTGAGCTATCGAGGAATTCGGTTGCGGCTAAGCAACAAAGTTGATTATATCCATGGCCGGGGGAGGCGCAAGGGGGAATTTGAAAAAAGATAAGAGACAAAAGATAGATAACGGTCTTATCCGCACATTGCGCAACGTGTGAAGCGTCTGTTTTTAGAGCTCGCGGTCTCAAGGCGTATTATCATGTTAAAGATCACTCCCATGAACTGACGCGACATCCCGCGCGTCGCGGAAGGAGATACATGTCTGAGACCATTACCGGTTCCCTGAACGTCTCGAACGACGTCATCGCCGACATTGCCGGTTACGCTGCCATGTCCTGCTACGGCGTGGTTGGCATGGCTGAGCAGCTGCAGGGCGCTGAGAGCGTTCGTCTGTCCTCCGGCCAGCGCCTTCGCAAGGGCGTTTTGGTTTCCACCGCTGAAGATGGGCTGACCGTAGATCTTCACGTGGTCATCGAGGCTGGTGTCAACATGAGGTCCGTGAGCCAGAACCTTGCCAGCTCCGTCACCTTCACGCTGCAGGAGATCGCCCAGATCGATCCCTCCAAGCTTAAGATCGCTATTCACATCGACGCTATGAAGTCGCGCGCCTAGTACGCGTTGTCCACGAGATGGAGCTGCAACATCTAATGATCGCAAAGACCGTTCGCACCTGTTTTCCCATCGCCGCCGGCGCGGTTGCTGAGAAGGCAGAGGAAATCAACAAGCTCAACGTGTTCCCCGTGCCCGATGGAGATACCGGCACCAACATGTCCCTTACCCTCCAGTCGGTTGTTAAGGAGCTTTCCGCCCTTCCCGTCGATGCCGATATGGAGGCTATCGCTGGCGCCATCACCCACGGTTCTCTGATGGGCGCCCGCGGCAACTCCGGCGTCATCACCTCCCAGATCCTTCGCGGCGTCGCCGAAGGTCTTGTTGGTGCAACCGAGCCCGCCACTTCCGCTCATATCGCCGTCGCGCTTCGCCGCGCCGTCAAGGTCGCGTTCCAGGCTGTCCGCAAGCCGGTCGAGGGCACCATCCTCACCGTCCTTCGCGACATCTCGACTAAGGCCGATGAGTGCGAAAAGAAGCGCATGACCGCCGAGGAAGCTCTCGACGCCATCGTCGTAGAGGCGTACCAGTCCGTTGCCCGCACTCCCGATCTGCTTCCCGTTCTGAAGGAGAACGGCGTGGTGGACTCTGGCGCCTTCGGCTTCGCCATCTTCCTTGAGAATTTCGTCGCCGCAGCCCTGGGACGTGCGAGCAACATCGAGGACTTCTCCGCCACGTTCGATGCCGATGCGGATTCTGCAAAGGCCGGCGCCCTGGATCGCGTCAAGATCGAGGCGAATGACGACTGGGAGGGATCGGAGTACCGTTACTGCAACGAGTTCCTCTTCAAGGCTGAGAAGCATTTTGACGAGGACAAGGTGCTGCAGTTCCTCGCCTCTATGGGCGATTGCGAGTTGCTGGTCGGTGCGTATCCCGACTACAAGGTTCACGTGCACTCCAACACCCCCAACCTTGTCCTTGAGCACATGCTCCAGTTTGGCCAGGTCTACGAGGTCTTCATCCACAACATGGACCTGGAGGTCGCCGAGCGCACCGCTAAGATCCATGCCGATCAGGAGGCTGCCGCCGAGCCCGCTAAGCCCCTTGGATTTGTCGCCGTTGCGGCAGGTTCCGGCGAGGCGGAGATCTTGAAGTCCCTTGGTGTCGACGTCGTCGTTTCCGGTGGCCAGACCATGAATCCCTCTACCGCCGATCTGCTTGATGCCGTCGCCAAGGTCAACGCCGAGGCCGTTATCATCCTGCCTAACAACGGCAACATCCGCATGGCTGCGGAGGCCGCTGCCAACGCATGCGAGGACAAGCGCGTTGTGGTCGTTCCCACCAAGACGGTCCCCCAGGCGTTCTCCGCGTTGTTCGCCGTCATGCCCGATGCGGGCGTTGACGACGTTGTCGAGGCCATGTGCGATGCGTACTCCGAAGTCCGTGACGGCGAGGTCACCCGCGCCGTGCGCGATAGCTCCGCTTCCGACGGCTCTCCCATCCACTCCGGTGATGTTATGGGTATCATCGCCGGTTCCATCGACATCGTTGGTTCCGACGTGCTCCAGGTCACGGTCGACTGCATCAATCGCATGATGGACGAGGAAGAGGGCGACTCCCTTACCATCCTCGCCGGCGAAGAGCTCTCTGACGATGCGTTCCAGGAGATCCTCGACGCCATCGAGGAGGCCCAGCCCGACCTCGAGATCGATTCCCATCGTGGCGAGCAGCCGCTGTATCCGGTCATCTTCTCTATCGAATAGGGGACAACTCCATGTCGACAGGCGTTAAGCTGCCCGCCGCGTCCGCGCGCCTTGCTCGCTCGGCCGCCCTTAGCGACGACGTCTCTCGACTCAAATACGTTTCTGGCGCTCGTGAGGAGGCCCTTCGCAAGCTCGGTATCGAGTGCGTGGAGGACCTCCTCCTCCACGTTCCGCGCCGTTACTTGGATTTCACCAGGGCCTACTCCATCGAGCAGGCTCCGCTGGGCGAGGTCTGCACCGTCATCGCTACCGTCGACCGCGTGACCGAGAAGCGCCCGCGGCCCCGCATGGTGGTAACGGAGGTCTCTCTTGTTGACCAAACGGGCGTATTGCAGGTGGCGTTTTTCAAGCAGCCTTGGATTTCGCAGCAGCTGTCGCGCGGAGATCGCCTCGCCGTTATGGGCAAGGTCGAGTTCTCCTACGGCTTCAAGCAGATGGCGTCGCCCCATTTTGAAAAGCTCGACGCCGCATCGGTGTCCGGAACGGTGCTGCCGGTGCACCCCGTTCGCGACGGTATAAGCCAGGCTTGGATGAGGCGCATCGTTTCCGGTGCGCTCGAGCAGGTCGCCGATTTCTGCGATCCGCTTCCCGCGCGCCTTCGGGCAAAGCGCGGCCTTATGAGTCTGTCGCGGTCCTATCGCTCGCTCCACTTTCCCGTCGCCATGCCCCAGCGAGAGCTTGCGCGCAAGCGCCTCTCGTATGAAGAGGTGTATTACCTTCAGCTCGCCTTGCGCTTGCGCGGCAACGCCGGCCTTCTTGGCGTGCGTCCCTTCAAGCACCGGGTTGGGTCGCATGTTGACGCGCTTATCGAGCACCTTCCCTTCAAGCTCAGCGAAGAGCAGCAGCTGGCCGTCGATCAGATCCTGGAAGATATGACCAACGGCGGATCCGTCATGAACAGGCTTTTGCTCGGCGATGTCGGCACGGGTAAGACCGCGGTGGCAAGCGTCGCTCTTGCAAGCGTGGCGGATTCCTCATCTCAGGCCTGCGTTATGGCGCCAACGGGCGTGCTCGCCCAGCAATATGCAGTAAAATGCGGCCCTCTGTTCGAGCAGGCGGAAATCTCGTGGGCGCTGCTCACGGGATCGACCACGCAGGAGGAACGCGCGCGTATTCTGGATGGGCTGCGCTCCGGCTCCATCGACGTCCTCTTTGGCACGCATGCCGTTTTGGGCGAAGACGTTTCATTTAAGCTGCTAAGCCTCGTTGTTATCGATGAGCAGCATCGTTTCGGCGTCGGTCAGCGCAATGCCCTGCGCTCCAAGGGCCCTGGTGCGGACCTCTTGGTCATGACAGCGACGCCCATCCCGCGCACCCTCGCGCTGTCTGTTTACGGCGATCTTGATACCAGCATTATTCGTCATCGTCCGGTCGAGGGCGCCGGCGTCGCCACCAAGGTGTTGGACGAAGCGAACCGCGACATCGCCTACGGCGCTATTCGCGACGCATTAGAACAAGGCCGCCAAGCATACGTGATCTGCCCCTTGGTCGCGGAGAAAGAGGACGACTCAGAACTAGAAGACGTCCCCGCCCTCGAGCGCGATGATGACGGAAAGGTGGTCGCCCCGCCGCTTCATTCGGTTGAGAAGGATATCGAGGCGCTGCGCATCACCTATAGGGGCAAGCGCGTCGAGGCGTTGCACGGTCGCATGTCGTCCAAGGAGAAAGACCGAATCATCTCGGAGTTCCGCTCCGGCGAGATAGACATCCTGGTGTCCACAACGGTGGTCGAGGTGGGCGTGGACGTTCCCAACGCCACGGTCATGCTTATCGAGAACGGAGAGCGCTTTGGTTTGGCAACCTTGCACCAGCTGCGCGGCCGCGTTGGACGTGGTAAGCTATCGGGCTCGTGCTACGTCATGTGCGCCCTCAAGCGCAAGCGGGGCCGTAGGTCTCCTGCCATCGACCGCCTCGAGGCCCTTGAGTCAACGACGGATGGATTTGCGCTGGCAGAGATGGACTTGCGCCTGCGCCATGAGGGAGAGATCTTAGGCTTGCGCCAGCATGGCGGCGTGAGCTTGCGATTTGTTGATTTGGACGATGACGCCGATCTTATCGAGTGGGCGCATGCAGATGCCATCGAGACGCTTCGCTACGCGCCATCGCTCGATTCGGTGGCGACGCTTCCCATCAGGCATCGCGTCATCGATCGCTACGGCGATATCTTTAAGGAGGTTAGCGGCGGATGAGAATCATCGCTGGCGAATGGAGGGGTAGGAAGCTGTCCGAGCCCCGCGGACGGGAAGTCACGCGGCCCACGACCGATCGCGTTCGCGAGGCGTGCGCGTCCATGGTCGATTCTGCGCTGGTAGGGGGCATCGAGGCGGCACGTGTGCTCGACGCCTTCGCGGGTTCCGGAGCCATGGGCATGGAGATGCTGTCGCGCGGCGCCTGCTTCGCGGCGTTTTTCGATATCGATAGGCAGGCAGCCGGCCTGGTTCGAAAAAACCTGGAGTCCATGGGGTGCGCCGGCGCTCGCTACCGCGTTACGTCCGGCGACGTGCTTGCCATGTCGACCCGCGGTCGTCTTTTCGGTGCGCCGTTTAATTTGGTGATCCTGGACCCGCCTTATGATTTCGACCCGGCAGACGTCTCCGCCTTCGTCGAGCGCCTTGCTGCCTCGGGCAGCCTTGCCGATGACGCGTTGGTGCTCTACGAGCACGCCTCCGCCAAGCCCGGACTCGACCCCTTGGGCTTTATCGAGGAGCGCGACAAGCGCTATGGCAGCACGTCGGTTCAGCTTCTTCGGCGTTCGACTGAAGTCGAGTAAACTCGTCCGCGTATTCAATCCATTTTGCCTATCCCATTGATCGCACACATGCGAGGTACTATGCAACAGATTACCCATGCGTTGGTGCCGGGCACCTTCGACCCCATCACCTTTGGCCATATCGATGTAGCGCGTCGAGCGAGCCGCCTGTTCCCGCACGTTACGGTCGCGGTGGCGGAATCCTTGGGCAAAAACGGCGTCGGTACGGTGTTCACGCTGGACGAGCGCGTGGAGCTTGCCCGCACGGCGCTGAGCGACATTCCCAACGTCGACGTGCAGCCGTTTTGCGGCCTGCTTGTTGATTTCGCCCGGCAGGTTGGCGCCGGCGCGGTGGTAAAGGGATTGCGTGCCATGACGGATTTTGAGTACGAGCTCCAGCAGGCAGACCTCAACTACCGTCTGGATTCTGAGCTCGAGTCCATATTCGTGATGAGCTCGCCCCAATACGGGTACCTGTCCTCCTCCGTGGTGCGTCAGATCGCATCGTTTGGCGGGGATGTATCGGAATTCGTTCCCGTTTGCGTTCAGCGCGCCTTGAAAGAGCGGTTTGTATAGTATCTTGCTGCATGTGGTACTATTACCTGTTGATATGCAACCGTTGAAAGGAGACTGCGATGCCGGGCGAGAACCTTCCTGGCGAGAGGATCGAAAGCTTGGTGGATGAGCTCGAGGGCATCATCCAGGAGTCCAAAGCTCCTTTCGGCAAGGCTCAGCAGAAGATTATCGAGACCGAGGTCTTCTTCAACATCCTTGATGAGATCCGCATGAGCTATCCGGAGGAGTGGCAGAAGTCCCGCCGCATCCTTCGCGAGCGCGATGAGCTTCTTGCCTCTGCTACCGCCCAGGCTGATTCCATCATCGCGGACGCTCAGCAGCAGGCGCTCACCATCGCCGGCGAGCAGGAGATTGTCCGCTTGGCGCAGCAGCAGGCAGATGATATTCGCGATCGTGCCCAACAGTACGAGCGCGAGACCCGCTATGCTGCCGAGGACTACGCAGAGCAGGTGTTCACGCATCTGGAGGAGAACCTCAAGAGCCTCACCTCCACCGTCGCCCGTTGCCGCCAGCAGCTCAATGAGAGCGCTAGCCAGTCGCAGAACGGTGCCTGGTAGCTATGGCGAGCGAAATGGACATCCAGCCCGGCGCGGTGGATCAGCCGCAGGCGCCCAGCGTCATCGTCGATCTTACCGGCCAGCTTGAAAATCCCGGCGAATCCATGTCAGTATCCGGCAAGCTTGAGGTGGACGGTTACTCGGTGGGCGATAAACAACTGCAGCTTTCTGACGGTATCCAATACGATGTGGTTCTCACCAATGCCGGCGACGGTATCCTTGTTACCGGCATGGTTCGCGCGCACGCCACGGGTGAGTGCGACCGCTGTCTGGAGCCCGCGAGCTTCGACGTTGCCGGCGAGATCGAGGAATACTACCTTTTCGAAGAGCCTGAGGACGAGGAAGCCTACGAGGATGGATTCGAGCTGGTGGGGGAGGATCGCCAGGTCGATCTTTCCGGTGCCATCAACGATGCCGTCGTTATGGATACGCCCTTTGTGGTGCTGTGCCGCCCGGATTGCCTGGGTATCTGCCCCACCTGCGGCGCCAACCTCAATGAGGGCGACTGCGGATGCGCGGATAAAGCCGAGCAGGACTGGGTCGATAGCGACGAGAACCCGTTCGCCGCGTTGAAGAACCTCAAATTGGACGATTAAGGTCGCGCCCAATCCACGTCTCGTCCACAAATCAGGCGTACAGGGACCGTTATGGAAAAAATACCTGTACACCTGCTGTAACTGTGCTAATATCGCTACTTGCGCGTAATTGTGCTCGATTTAGATTATAAGGAAGGTCAACATGCCAGTACCTAAGCAAAAAAAGGGTCGCGCGAAGACGCATTCCCGTCGCTCCACGAACATGAAGATCACCGCTGCGGCTCGCTCTGTTTGCCCTCGCTGCGGTGCCGTGAAGCTTCCTCACCATGTGTGCCCCAACTGCGGGTTCTACAAGGATCGTGAGGTCATCGTTACCGAGTAACTTACATAAGGTGAGTTACCGTGACGCTATCGCGAAACAGTATGGCCGGCTCGGTGAGTCGGCCATTTCGCTATAAAGGGGGAGTATCCATGAAAGACGTACGCATCGTTGTCGATGTAATGGGAGGGGACGAGGAGCCCCAGGTTGTGCTCGACGGCATCTCCGCCGCCCTTGCCGCCGATCCCGCCCTCACCGTGCTCGCCGCGGGTCCTCAGGATATCGTGGTTCCGTTTTGCGATTCCACCGATCGCGCGGAGGCTCTCATCGCCCCCGATGTCATCACCATGGAAGACGACCCTATCCAGGCTGTTATGACCAAGCGCAAGTCCTCCATCGTCATCGGCTGCCGCGCCGTCAAGAAAGGTAACGCCGACGGCTTCTTCTCAGCGGGGTCTACCGGCGCCGTCACTGCGGCGGGCACCGCCTACGTCACGCCGTTTCGCTATGTGACCGCGGAGGGCGAGCGCCGCCCCATCCGTCCCTGCATCACCTCTACGCTGCCCAACCGCTCGGGGGGCCTTACGGTCTTCTGCGACATGGGCGCCAACCCGGACGTCGACCCGGATGACATGGTGCGCTTCGCCCAGATGGGCGCCGCCTACGCTTCGTGCGTCCTGGGCGTCAAGAACCCCCGTATCGGACTCATGTCCAACGGTACGGAGGACACCAAGGGCTCGCACTTCACCAAGGAATGCTTTCCGTTGATGCGTCAGCAGGTGAAGGGCTTCGCGGGCAACTGCGAGGGGTCCGACATGGTGTCGGGCAACGTCGACGTGGTGGTTACCGACGGCTTTGCGGGCAACGTCGCCCTTAAAGCGACCGAAGGCGCGGCGAAGTTCATCATGTCAGAGCTCAAGGGCGCTCTCATGGGGTCGCTTAAGGGCAAGATCGCCGCGGTGCTTCTTAAGGACGAGCTCAAAGCGATAAAGGCAAAGCTCTCAGGCGATGCCAAGGGCGGCGCGATCCTGCTTGGCCTGCGCGGCGTGGTTCTTATCGGCCATGGGGCGACCTCTGTCGAGGCCGTCAAGAACGGTACGCTCGCGGCTGCAGAAGCTGTCAGAGCAGACCTGGTTCAAAACGTCGCGGATTCTATGGAGGGTATCCTCTAGGGACCGCTCGTCCACCCGTCCACGCATACGGCAACGTTTACCAGCCGCCTTCAACCTTCCTTATCGGTCTGGTTGAGGCGGCTGCTTCAAGCGGGTAGAATCACTAGCATATGCGAAAGGTAACGCCGCCTTCGCGGCTTCACCGAAAGGAGCGCCAACCATGGAGCGCAACGAGATTCTTGAGAAGATCATCGAAATCGCCAGCGATGTTTTGGGCACCAACCCTGACGACGTCAACGAGCAGACCACGTTTGATGACCTGGATGCCGACTCCCTTGATCGCCTTCAGCTTGTGACGGCTATGGAGGACGAGTTCGACCTGGAGATCGATGAGGAGAAGCTTCTCGCCATCAGCTCCGTTGCCGACGCTGTCGAGGCGATCGAATCCGCCCAGGAGGCATAAGGTTTTGACCATAGCAAAGAAACTCGCCCTTGCAGAGCAGATCTGCGGCCACACGTTTAAGAACCGCGACCTTCTGCAAAGCGCTATCACCCATCCATCCGCGGTGGAGGGCCAGCCCGTCTCCGCTTCATATGAACGCCTGGAGTTTCTGGGCGATTCCATACTTGGCTCCATCGTCGCGCTGTCCCTGTTCAAGTCTTATCCCGGCTTTGACGAGGGCAAGCTCACGCGCCTTAAGGTGTCTTTGGTTTCCGGTATGACGCTGTCCGAGGTCGGCCGCGAGCTGGGGATCGATAAGTGCATCGTCTTTGGCGCCTCAGAGACCGGCACCGGTGCCCGCGGCATGCATTCCGCCCTCGAGAACGTATTCGAGTCGCTGGTGGGTGCTATGTATCTGGATGGCGGCTGGGACGTTGCGGAGGAGTTTGTCCACCGTACGCTTAAGCCGCATCTGGCGACCGAGCGCGCGGAGCATCCCACCAACCCCAAGAGCTACCTGCAAGAATGCGTGCAGGCGGACCACCTCGAGGCTCCCTCGTACAAGTTGGTCGACACGTCGGGCCCGGCACACGAGCCCGTCTTCACCGCCGTCGCGCTCGTGGACGGTATCCGCCGCGGTCGCGGCTCGGGTTCTTCCAAGAAGGAGGCGGAGGCTGCCGCCGCCCTGGACGCGCTCAACCGCATGGGCTATACCCACAACGGCGTCATCCTTAAAAAGAAGCTGGGCTAAGCGAGGCATCTGTGTATCTCAAATCGCTCACGTTAAAGGGATTCAAATCATTCGCAGACCGGGCTCACATGTCGTTCGAGCCCGGTCTCACCGTGATTGTGGGCCCCAACGGTTCCGGTAAGTCCAATATTTCAGACGCTATCCTGTGGGTCTTAGGCGAGCAGAGCGCCAAGCAGCTCCGCGGCCAGGCCATGGAGGACGTCATCTTCTCGGGCTCGTCCGCGCGCCAGCCCGTGGGCGTTGCCGAGGTCACGTTGGTACTCGACAACTCGGACCACGTGCTTCCCGTCGACTTCAACGAGGTCGCGGTGACCAGGCGCATGTACCGCTCTGGTGAAAGCGAGTATCTCATCAACTCAAGTCCCTGCCGCCTGATGGACATCCAGGACATCCTGCATGACTCCGGATTGGGCAAGGACACGCACTCCATCATCTCGCAGGGCAAGCTCGACGCGATTTTGCAGAGTAGGCCCGAGGAGCGGCGCGCGCTCATCGAGGAGGCCGCCGGCATCTCCAAGCACAAGCGCCGTAAGGAGCGCGCTCTCAAGAAGATCGCCTCTATGGACGAGCATCTCACTCGTGCCCGCGACATCAACAGGGAAATCTCGCGCCAGCTCAAACCCCTTGAGCGCCAGGTCGACCGCGCGCGCAAGTACAAGGATCTTTCTTCGCGTGCTCGAGAGCTCACCCAGATTCTCGCGGTCGACGAGCTCCGCCGCCTGCAGGCGAGCTGGAGCGATATGGAGAGCGCGGCCAAAGAAGCCGATGCTTCGCTGGAACTCGCCCGCTACCGTCTTGCAGAAAAGGAGCGCGAGCTCGAAAAGCTACAGGTCATGCTTGAGGAGAAAGGCCTCTTTGTGGGCGACCTCGGCGAGCAGCGTCGCCATATGCAGGACGTGGTTGGCCGCATAGGGTCCGACATGCGCCTTCTCGAGGAAAAGGGCCGCAACATGGTCGCGCGCCTCTCTGAGATGCGCGGCACCCTCTCGGGTTCAGAGCACCAGCGTCGCCGCGTCTCAAGCGAGCTCGAGGACGTGGAGCGCCAGTTGGACGAGGTCCGCGCCGCAGCGGAGCTGGCCCAGCAGGATGTAGACGAGTACGCTCCGGCTGCGGGCGAGTTGCATAACCGCCGCGTCGAGCTGGACGAGCTCATCTCCAAGCTCAACCGCGAGCAGCGCGACGCCCAGCGCACCGTTGACAGTGCCTCGCTGGAGCTTGCCAAGGTACGCGAATCGCTCTCAAACGCCGAGCTCGAGGATTCCATGTACGCATCGCGCCTGGAGCAGATCGAGGAGAACATCGAGAATATCGACGAGTCGTTGGTCAGTCGTCGCGACCGCGCGGAGGAGGTGGAGGACCTCCTCAGGGCGGCACGCGAGGAGCAGGACGAGGCGAAGCTCGCCATCGAGACCGCGCGAGGCGCCCTCGAGGAGTTGCGTCGCCGCGAAAGCGAGGCGCGTCAGCGCGTGTCCGAGGTTCGCTCGGAGCTCGCAAGCCTGAAGAGGCTGGACGAGAAGATCTCCGAATCCTCCCCGTTGGTATCAAAGATTGCCCATGCTCGCCCCGATTCCATCGCCGGCCGTTTGGGGGACGTCATCGAAGCCCCCAAGGACCTCGAGGATTTGGTCGAGCGGCAGCTCGCGAGCGATATCGAGGCCTTCATCCTTAACGGAGCCAGCGACCTCGAGGATGTCGCGTCCCTGGCGATGGGCGAGTCATCCTCGTCCGGCCAGGCGCTTCTGCTGCCCAAGAGCATCGATTCCGTACCGTCTGTCGACGGCGCCGCCGGTTATCGCTTGGTCGAGCGCCTACAGGTCAAAGAGGGCTTCGCTCCCGCGATCTCCGCGCTCATCGGCCATATCTATGTTGTTGAATCCCTGGCTCAGGCCCTGGCTGCCCCCGCGGTGCCCGGAGTTCTCTATGTCACACCCGACGGCGCGAGGGTGACAAATGGCGGCGTCGTTCGTGTTGGCGAGATGGCGTCGCAAACCACCGGCACCCTCGAGCGCAAACGCCGCATACGCGAGCTCGAGGGCTTGGAGCCCGATCTGGCCTCCGCGTTCGATCATCTGACGCATCAGGTCGAGGATGCCGCGGCGGCCGTGGAGAAGGCTCGTTCGGTGCAGGGCGAGGCATCTGGAAAGATCGCTCGTCTGGACGGCGAGCGCTCCAGCGTGCTGTCGGAGATCGGCCGTTTGGAGCAGTCGCTGGTGCGTATCCTCGCCGAACAGAAGCAACTCAAGCGTCGCCGCGAGGAAGCAGCAGAAGCGGTTCGCGCCGCCCAGCCACGCGTCGACGAGCTGCTCGATGAGCGGGCGGAGGCGCAAGAGCTTTTGGCCGAGCTTGCTTCCAAGGTCGCCGACGCCGCCGACGAGCTCGACCGCGTGCGAGCCAACGACGCCGAGGCGGCAGGCAAGCTCGCCGATGCCAAGGTGCGCCTTGCCCAGTCCAAGGAGCGGCTGCGCAGCCTCAACGCCCGCCAACCCGAGCTCAAGCATCGGCTCGAGGGCATCGACCGTCGCATCCGCGCCACCGAGCAGGCATCGCGTTCGCTCGAGGTGCTGCGCCTTCGCGTCGACCCGTTGCACAATCGCTATCAAGCCCTTTCCGAGCGCGCCATGGACTGGGCCGCCCGCCTGCGCGACCAGGCTTCTATCGAGGAGGCGGACTCCGCCTCGCTCAAGAAGACCATCGAGGACGCCAAGAGCGAGGTCGCCCGCGCCAAGCAAGAGGTGGAGCGCTCCACCGCCGCGGTAAACGACTCCCGCGTCGCCCGCGGCAAGCTCGAGGTGCAGGTTGAAAACGCCATCCAGGCTATCACGGCAGACGGGGAGACGGTGCTCGAGGAGGCGCTGCAGCTGCCCGCGCCCACCGATCGCGCTGCAGCGGAGCGGGAGCTCGAGAGCCTTGCCCGCCAGATCAACAACTTGGGTCCCGTCAACCAGGTGGCCTACCAGGAGTACGAGCGCCTCAAGACGCGCGCGGACTACGTGGAGTCGCAGCTGGCGGACCTCGAGAGCGCGCGCAAGGCCCTCACCAAGATCACCTCGGCCATCGACCGCAAGATGCGCAGGCAGTTCCTCATCACCTTCGAGAAGGTGGACCAAAACTTCCGCGAGGTCTTCAGCATGCTGTTTCCCGGAGGTCAGGCGCATCTGGAGATGACCGACCCCGAGCATCCGGCCGACACGGGCATCGAGGTGGTCGCGCAGCCGCGCGGCAAGCGCATCACCAAGATGATGCTCATGAGCGGCGGCGAGAAGAGCTTGACGGCTCTAGCGCTGCTGTTCGCCGTCTACCGTACCCGTACCGTGCCGTTCTACGTGTTGGACGAGGTCGAGGCGGCGCTTGACGACTCGAATCTCTCGAAGCTGATCGGCGCCATCAACGTGCTGCGCGAGTCCACGCAGCTCTTGGTGGTTTCGCATCAGCGGCGTACCATGGAGGAGGCGGACGTGCTCTACGGCGTCTCCATGCAGGCGGACGGCGTGAGCCGCGTCGTCAGCCAGAAGCTAGATCGTGAAACCGGAAAGGTCGTGAATGCATAATGGGATTCTTTGAAGCGCTTTCCCGCGGCCTCGAGCGCAGCCGCGAGGCTCTAAACGAGGTTTTCTACTTTGGCGGCGAGGTCGATGAGGACTTCTGGGAGAACCTCGAGGACACCCTCGTCATGGGCGATATGGGAGCCGAGATCTCCATGCAGGTCACCGACGACTTACGCGATGAGGCAGCGCGACGCAATCTCAAGACCGCCCGTCAGCTGCGCGGTGCGCTGGCGGACCGTCTATCCCAGGTGTTCGTGCAGCCCGATGGCGACATCTTCCGCGATACCCCCAGCTGCGTGCTGTTTGTAGGCATCAACGGGGCTGGCAAGACCACCACGGTGGGAAAGATCGCCAGCGACATGGCGCACCGTGGAAAGAAGGTTGTGATCGGTAGCGCCGATACGTTCCGCGCCGCCGCCATCGAGCAGCTCGATGTTTGGGGCCAGCGCGCCGGCGTGCCCGTGGTCAAGCGCGAGCGTGGAAGCGATCCTGCCAGCGTGTGCTACGACGTGTTGGACGAGGCTGACCGCTTGGGAAGCGATCTGGTCCTCATCGATACCGCCGGTCGCCTCCATACCTCGCCCGAGCTCATGCGCGAGCTCGCCAAGGTGGTCAAGGTCACCCGCAAGCGCGCCGAGCAGATGAAGCGCGGGCCCATGGCGGTCCACGTGGTGCTGGTCATCGATTCCGCCACCGGTCAAAACGGCCTCAACCAGGCGCTTGAGTTCAACGACGCGCTGGGACTCGACGGCATCATCATGACCAAGCTCGACGGTACTGCCAAGGGCGGCATCGCGCTCGCGGTCGCCTCGCGCTTGAAGCTTCCCATCTACCGTATCGGCGTGGGCGAGAGCGTGGACGACCTCCAGGAGTTCGATGCGCGCGAGTTCGCGCGCGCCCTGGTGGGCGAGGAGTAGCCCCGTTTTGCCGTATAATCACCTACCAGTGAAAAGATTGTTCGAGTGGGGGAGGACCCATGTTCAATAGCCTGTCCGATCGCCTGACAGATACCTTTGACCGCCTGCGCGGCAAGGGTAAGCTCACCGAGGCGGATATCACCAGCGCGATGCGCGACATCCGCATGGCGCTTCTGGAGGCGGACGTCAACTTCAAGGTGGTCAAGGACTTTATCGCCCGCGTCACCGAAAAAGCGGTGGGCGTGGAAATTTTGGAAAGCCTGACCCCGGCTCAGCAAGTCATCAAGATCGTCAATGACGAGCTGGCCGCTTTGATGGGCGGCACCCAAAGCCGCATCCATATGGCCAACAATCCCCCCACTGTGGTGATGTTTGTGGGCCTGCAGGGCGCCGGTAAAACCACCAACGCCGCAAAATTGGCGGGCTATTACAAAAAGCGGGAAAACAAGCGGCCACTGCTGTGTGCCTGCGATGTGTACCGCCCCGCTGCCATCAATCAGTTGAAAGTGGTGGGCGCTCAGCTGGATATCCCGGTGTTCGAACAGGGCCAGGGAGATCCGGTGGCCATCGCCCAGGCCGCGTATGCCCATGCCAAGCAGCATGGCAACGACCTTCTTATTGTAGATACCGCCGGTCGGCTCCACATCGACGAAGAACTGATGGATGAGCTGAAACGGCTGAAAGAAGCCCTCCATCCCCACGAGATCATGCTGGTGGTGGACGCCATGACCGGCCAGGACGCCGTCAATGCCGCCTCGGCCTTTGACGAAGCGCTGGGCATCGACTCGGTGCTCATTTCCAAGCTGGACGGCGACGCCCGGGGCGGTGCCGCCCTTTCGGTTCGGGCCGTCACCGGCAAACCCATCAAATTCTGCGGCACCGGCGAAAAGCTGGACGCTTTGGAGCCCTTCTACCCCGACCGCATGGCTTCCCGCCTGCTGGGTATGGGAGATGTGATGAGCCTGATTGAAAAGGCCCAGCAGAATTTTGATCAGAAGAAAGCCCAGGAGCTGGAAAAGAAGATGCGTTCGGGGAAACTGACCCTGACGGATTTCTACGACCAGCTGTGCCAGCTGAAAGGCATGGGCAGCATGGCCGATATCGCCGCCATGATCCCCGGCGCCGGAGGCAAAGCCTTGCAGGGCGCCCAGGTGGATGAAAAGCAGCTGGCCCGCACCGAAGCCATCATCCTTTCCATGACCCCTTACGAGCGGGACAATCCGGAAGTGCTGAACTTCTCCCGGAAAAAGCGCATCGCCGCCGGCTGCGGTCTGAAAGTGGAAGATGTGAACCGGCTTCTCAAGCAGTTCAACGCCACCCAGCAGCTGATGAAACAGTTTTCCGGCGCGGCCAAGAGAAAGGGCAAGGGCCTGCGGGGCCTGAAGCTGCCTTTCTGATCCATTGATCCATCATCCCTTCTCCCCTGGAAGGCGATTTTGGCATAGAGAAAGAATATTTTTTACAAAAACATGGAGGTACAATCATGGTTAAGATCAGACTGAGAAGAATGGGCGCCAAGAAGGCTCCTTTCTACCGCATCGTTGTGGCCGATTCCCGCTATCCCAGCAACGGCCGTTTCATCGAGGAGATCGGCATCTACAATCCCCTGGTGCATCCCGCTGAGATCCGCGTGGACGCTGAGCGTGCCCAGCAGTGGATCAAGAACGGTGCCCAGCCCACCGACACCGTTCGCGCCCTTCTGAAGAAAGCCGGAGCTCTTTAATCAAAGGAGAATGCCAATATGAAAGAGTTGCTTGTCTATATCGCCCAGCATCTGGTGGATCATCCCGACCAGGTTTCTGTGGAGGCGGTGATGAGTGGCGACACCATGAACCTCCAGCTTCGCGTAGCCCAGGAGGACATGGGCAAGGTGATTGGCCGCCAGGGCCGCATCGCCAAAGAGATCCGCACCCTTATCAAGGCCGCCGGCCTGCGGGAAAACCTGCGGACTACAGTGGAGATCCTGGACTAGTCATCGGAGGCCGTTTTTTCAAAACGGCCTCTTTTGACAACCAACAAGAAATGAGGAGATACTCTATGCCTGAGCTGCTGGAATGCGGACGCATCATCAACACCCACGGCGTGCGGGGCGAGGTAAAGATCGATCCCTGGTGCGACTCCCCGGTGCTCTTTGAACAGCTGCCCTGCCTTTATATCGATGGCACGGCCTATTCCATCACCCAAAGCCGCCCCCACAAAGGTTTCGTCTTGTGCAAACTGGAGGGCATCGATTCCCCGG
>OKSH01001157.1_pt1 | contig 24986 bp, 21 predicted proteins | sample 1601231 | NCBI WGS metagenome assembly OKSH01 (sample SAMEA3541596, study PRJEB24748) | human gut metagenome | biome: human gut; feature: human-associated habitat; material: faeces | place: China | collected 2012
TCTGACTGAGAGTTTACTCACTTAGCCGCGTGTCCACTATTGCTGGGTAAGATCAAGTTGCTTACTGCCGGCGATCTGCGTATGGGCGATCTCTACGTCACCGGCGTGTGCAAAAAGGTGAAGGACAAAGAGAAGGACTACACCAAAAACGAGATCGGCCAGTTCACCGACTTTATGCGTGAAGAGATCAATCTGGTGCGTCCGACCTATGTACTGACGTGTGGCAGCCGGGCGACGTCGCTCTTCAACAACAAGAGCAAACCATCCGACCTGGTTGGACGCAAAGAGTATCTGCCGGAGCTGGATGCGACCGTTTTCTACGGATTTAACCCGAATATCCTTTACTTCCGACCGGAAGAAGGAGAGCGACTGGAGGCCATTCTGACTGATATTGCGGAGACGATAAATAAGTAATAAAGAAAAACCCGCCATTTGGCGGGTTTTATGCGCAAATTTTTTCGCAGTCTTGCGAGTGACTGAGTGAGCGAGTAACTCTCTCCACCTCATGAATGTCGCCCAACGATCTTATACGCAGGGCAAGATTCCACGTACTCAATGTGCGCGCGTTACGCACCAGTTCTTCCCGTGCTTTTTCGTCTTTGCTGTCAAGACGACCGCAGTCGTTCAACCATTTAGCGACTTCCGCCCAGTCCCAGAGTGGAGACTGACCGCTGATACGCTGAACAGGGCAAGGAAAATCACCTTTGCCACGTAATCCGTCTTTAAGCAGAGTAATAGCCTGGCGCGTTAAGCCAGAGAGTTGAGCAATATCGCTCAAGCCTACCAGTGCTGAATCTACCGATTCCACCACTGCGCCAATGCCTGCTGTTTCAATATCAAGGATTGCCGATTCGATTGCTTCATCTAAAGATTTAGCTTCTCGGTCAAATTCTACATACACTGAGTTTCCGTAGTAGCAAATGAGCGCATCATCGCAACCGTGGCTATACAGAGCATCTGCGACTACGCAGTACTGACTACAGGTTATCAGAATTATCCCCATTTACATCAGCTTATCTACGTCAGCCCTCAAGTTCTTCAGCAAGCCAGCTCCACCGCCTGATTCCAACATGATAAAATTGATATACGAAAATAAGTATATAGATAACATTATGAGCGCCGATATCTACGAAAAAATCATGTCCGATCTGGAGTTCGACCGCGACAATCTGGAGGAAGTCTGGCGTCAGCAACCGCGTCTGTTGATGGAGTATGGCTCTAAGCTGGCACGGGCAGAACGTGAGGTTGCAGATGCAAAACTATCTCTCGACGCGATCGAGGCAAAAATCTATGACAACGAGCGTAAGAGCTTGAGTATGAATGGAATTAAGTTTAATGAATCCGTACTGGAAGCGAAGGTTAGAACCAACCCGCAATACCTCGCAAAGCGCCAGAAACTCGACGATGCTCGACACATTGCAGACCTGTACAAGCACGCTGTAGCCGCCTTCTCCCACCGCCGCGATATGATTGTCCAGGCGTCGAAGATGGCTATCGTAGAGATAGAGCGTCTGGGGGCCGAACGATTCCATTTACCCCGTTAATTTATGCTAGATAGTAAGTAAGTACTGATCTATCATTCTTCTCGCTCGAAAGAGCCACGAACAAACGAACGCCCAATGCGCATAGCGCCAATGGCCACAATCACAACAAGGAGAAATACATGTCTAAGTCATTACTTGATCTGCTTAACAAGACCCGTGGCGATATTGCTTCCAAACGTGGCAATAACATTGATTTGACCCGTCTGAAAGATGGCAATAACTATCTGCGCATTTTTCCGAACAAGGACGATCCGAATGGCGTGTTCTTCCAGACTTTCGGTATGCACTACGTTAAGCATCAGAATGAGGAAGGCAAAGATGTAACCACCGCCTATATCTGCGAACAACACACCCACGGCCACGCTTGCCAGCTGTGTGAGATGGTTATGGAAGGTCGCGCTCGCTTTAAGGGCAACAAAGCGATGGAAGAGCGCATTAATAGTATGCGTGCTACGCCGCGTTATCTGGTCAACGGTGTTCTGTCTGCGCGTGAAGACTTTGCGGACGCAGAGAAATGCCAGCTGATTGAGCTGCCGTCTACGGTCTTCGACGATATCTGCAAAGTGATGTCCGAAGATATTGCGGACGATATTGGCAACCCACTGAGCAAAGAAGAAGGCTATGCGTTCCTGATTAAACGCACCGGTTCCGGTCGTGACACCAAGTACGACGTATCCCCGAAACGTAAAGTCTACAAAGGCGACATTCCTGAGAAGCTCTGGACTACCCAACACGATCTGATCGCATATGCGAACCAGGCTGACGAAACTCGTTTGCTGTCCACGACTCGCACTATGGGTCGTCTGATTGGTATTGCGGCTCCGGCAGCAACTATGTCCTCACCAGCCATTTCTTCCGCTGCAAAATCAGCCGCAGCTGGACTGCCAGGCTTTGGCTCTATCACTGGTCATACGGAAGGCGCAGCTGCTGTCGCTACAGCACATACTCCGGCGCCAGAGTCCACCAGCCTGGTTGATGAAGAGATCCTGCGTGCCGCTGAAGCTGAGTTCAAACCGGAAGAAGCGAAAGCTCCGGAAGCCACCGAAGCCGCAAGTGCTTCAGCATCTGCTGCCGCTGCATCTGTACCAGCTGATGAAGGTCTCGATGACCTGCTGGCTGAACTGGACGCTCTGTAATCCCATAACGTAACCAGTAAGGCGTCTGCGGACGCCTTACTTTTTGGAAGGAGTGTACCGGTGAATTATCTCTTTGTGGACGGTAACAGCCTGGGCTATTACCACCAGCAATCCGACAAATTACACAACGGCGAGATGGAAGTTCAGGCGGCTTTTGGCTTCGTGAAGAACGTTCGTCGTTACGCCTCAATTCTCCATGCCCGGCCAATGATCTTGTGGGATGGATTCAGCGACAAACGTCGCGACTTCTACCCGGAGTACAAAGCGAACCGCGACGACGACCCGGACATGAAGAAGATGAAAGAAGGCTTTGCCATCCAGAAGCCGTACATCTTGAAAATGATGACCGCGCTGGGCGTTAACCAACTCATTGCAAAGGACGCAGAAGCGGATGACCTGGCTGGAATGCTGGTCTCTCGTCTGGCTCCGCAGCCGACCGTCGATCACATCTACCTGCTGACTGGCGATGGCGACTGGCTCCAGCTTGTTCGTGAGAACGTGAGCTGGATAAGCCTGCGTGAAGACGCCAAGCACAAGCAGGTGAACTTCGAACAGTTCGCAGAGCTGACCGGTCTGCCGACCCCACGCGCGTTTCTGGAAGCGAAAGCGTTGCAGGGCGATAACTCGGACAACATCAAAGGCGTAGGTGGCATTGGTGATGGTGGCGCGAAAGAGCTGCTTCATGAATGGGGAAGCGTGGCCGCAATGGTACGCGGCATTAACGACGGTTCCATTGTCATCAACAAAGGTCGCTATAAGACGGCATTCAACAAGCTGGCAAAGAACGCCTTCAACGAGAAGACGGGCTGCCGGATGCTCGAAGCCTTTAAGCGCAACATGATGCTGATGAACCTTATCGACACAAAATTCCCACCCAGCGAAATCGAGTCGATTAAAGGCGCACGCGATATGAGCGCCTTTGAACAGATGTGTTACGAGCTGAATTTCCGTTCGTTTCTGGAAGATCTGGAAGTGTTTGTTCTGCCGTTTGAGAGGTATTGCTGATGCTGAAATCCATCATTAATGGCGGGGCAACTACGCCAACCATGCTGGCAAAGGAGATTGTTTTCTGCCACGGCGAGCACGCTGTGGTAGCGCTGCCGAACATTCTGGGCGCTGCTGGCATTTCTGCTACTGAGCGTGAGTTCGCGCTGGTCAGTGAGCAGGTCGTGAAGATCATCGCTCGCGTCGCCAAACACCTGAACCACGACGCAATCAAGTTTGACGAAGCCGCTGCTTCGAAGCGAATCAACGAATCAAAAGGAGCCTAATCATGGCAAAAGGCAAATCCGCACTGGCACTGGCGCTGAAAAAGAAAATCGGCAGCAATGACGAGATTCAGAAGGTCTCCCACTGGATTGACTCCGGTTTCCCTCCACTGAACAAAGCCATTTCCGGACGTTACGACGGTGGTTTTCCGTGTGGGCGTATCGTTGAAGTCTTCGGGCCACCAAGCGCGGGGAAATGTGTTACCGCAGACACCATGCTGCTGACGGAGCGTGGAATGGTAACAGTGAAAGAACTGTTTGAGATTGAGGGGCACAAAGCAACATGCACTACTCGCGATGTAGAGCATAACGTTGGACTCATCAATGAAAATGGCGTGATAGAGAAGACCTCACACCTGACATGGAACAACCGTCGCAAATTCAAGCGCATTAAGCTGGCATCAGGGGGTTACATCGAGGCTACGTTCCGTCACCCAATTCGTGTGGTTGACGACTTAGGCAATATCGTCTGGCGGTATGCTGAAAAAATCAGTGTAGGCGACACGATTCCTTCAATGGTTGGCACACATCAATTCGGCGATCAGCACTTGGATGCCAATATCGCAAAACTGATGGGCTATTTAATTGCTGACGGATACGTGGCCTCTGAAAATTCTGTGCATTTTTCTAACACAGATCCATTCATCAAGGATGAGTACTACCGCCTCATTTCGCTGGTATCAGACAAGATGCCAGTTACGAGAAAACATAACGGCTCGGAAGACCATGTGCTGTTTAGCAAAGAGGTGCGTTCGCTGCTTTTTAAAGAATATGGTCTGGAGTATGAGAAAGCTGCTGGCAAGCAGGTTCCGTTGAGTGTGCGTCGCGCCAATAGCGAGGCTCAAATTGCATTCCTTCGCGGCTACTTTGAGCTGGAATGCCACGTCAATGATGGTCGCTGCATTGAGGTTGTGAGCGCGAGTGGGCTGCTGCTACAGCAAATTCGCCTCATGCTCCTGAATCTGGGGATTACGTCAACTATCTCTGAAAAACACGTCGCAGGTTATAAAAACATATATTACCGGCTGTCATTCAGTGGCTCTAACTACGACCTTTTCCTGTCAACGATTGGGTTCGAGTCTCCGGCTCGTTTAGCAGTGGCAACCAAACGGGACATTAGTTTTGACCGCACTTATTTAGGCTACGTTCCGCACATCAGCGGCTTAGTGAAATCACTCTACGAGTCACTCACCAAGACCTCTCGTAAAGACTACGTTCTGGTAGATCACGTTATTGGCCGCGGCGATCGTGTCGGAATAGACAAACTGCGAGAAATCTATGTCTCCTTCATTGGCAGAAAGAATCGTTTTAACGAGCATCTGTTTGCACAACTGGCAGCGGTAATTGACTCTAACTTGTTCTACGACGAAGTCGTGGCTATTGAGGAAGGTGAAGCACCAACGTTCGACGTAGCGATGCCGGAAACACACTCTTTCTGGTCTAACGGGATTATCAGCCACAACACATTCCTCGCGACGGCTGCGATGGTGTCAGCACAAAAACAGGATGGTCTGGCCGTATTCCTTGACCACGAAAACAGTTTCGACGTTGGTCTGGCGGTAGCGAACGGACTGAACGCCGACGAAGACGACGGTCAGTGGGTCTACAAACAGCCGGATACCTTCGAAGACTCCGTAGAGCTGATCGGCACAATCCTCAAGCTGGTGCGCGACGAAGAGCTTATTCCGGAAACAGCCCCTATCTGCATCGTAGCCGACTCTCTGGCGTCGATGGTTCCGAACTCGAAGGCTGAGAAGTTCGACAAGATGGCAGAAGGCACTGCGAAGGACAAAGATCAGCTGAACATGAACGACAACACGGCGCTGGCGCGCGCGACAAGTGCGAACTTCCCTACTCTGGCGCTTTGGGCGCGTAAGTACAACGCGTGCATCATCTTCTTGAACCAGGTGCGTACCAAAATTGGTGTGATGTTTGGCGATCCGACTACGTCTCCGGGTGGCGACTCTCCGAAGTTCTACGCGTCGGTGCGCATCCGTCTGGGTGCATCCGTCATGAAGGATGGCAAAGAGAAGATCGGACAGGACGTTGGCGCCGAGTGCATTAAAAACAAAGTCGCACCTCCGTTTGGCAAATGCTCATGGAAATTCTACTTCGACCCGACTCGCGGGCTGGACGTCGTCGAGTCTCTGGTTGAATACATGCTGGAGGAAGGATACCTGCCCAAGAGCGCCAGCGGGCGTGTGGAAATTGGCGAGAAGAAATACACCAAATCACAGATCGTCGAGATGTACCGGGAGAAGCCATTAGCTGAAATCATTGCTGCGTTACAGGCAATAGATGACAGGCGCGAGAAGACATCACCGACAGATGAATTAGAAGATTAATTTTCAGGCGTCCGAATGGACGCCTTTATACCTTGAAAATATATAAGCACTTACTTACCATCTACACACAATAGCCACATAGGAAAACACATGATCAAACTCTATCTGATGGCAGTGGCTACAGGTATATCTGTAGTTTTCATCTACTGTTTGCTGGTTCCGTCGCTGATCTCGGCTAAAAGCAATATTGCCGTAATGCTTGGAATCATTGTTGCTTTTGGCGCTCCTGTTATCGGCTTTAATGTTGGTCGTAACTTTCTGAAGTCACTAATTAATTCGAAGGGGAAGTAAGTAATGAAGAAAGGTTTACTGGCAGTGATCGTGGCTGCTGTTTGCACAATGGGTCTTACAGGCTGCGATCGTGTTGAGCCTGGGTACGTTGGCATCAAAGTAAACAAATTGGGTGAAGACAAAGGTATCGGTGAAGTTGTCGGCGTTGGCCGTCAGTGGACTGGTCTGAATACCGAGCTGTACACCTCTCTTTAAGTCATCTTAAATGACTCTGAGGTGTCTGTTAAACCTGTGGCGATTCAGTCTATTAAACCTGTGGCGATTCACTTTATGGTGTCATAAACTTAAATCTAGCGCCGGGTAGAACAAGTTAATCGAACGATGTAGCGGCCATTTAGGCGTTACAGAAAGAACAGAATTTTAAATTTATAGTGAAGCCGTTGCAGCAACTTTGTGGGGTGCAACCAACACTGAACAGGAAAAGAAAATGGATCATAGTGTACATAACAAGCTCATCTCATTTATTTGGAACATTGCCGACGACTGTTTACGTGATGTGTACGTTCGCGGTAAGTACCGCGATGTGATTTTACCTATGGTGGTATTACGACGTTTAGATACGTTACTTGAACCCACCAAAGAAGCCGTGCTTGAAGAGGTCAAGTTCCAAAAAGAAGAGATGCAAGCCACGGAGCTTGATGATGAACCATTGAAGGCGGCTAGTGGTTATGTTTTTTACAATACATCTAAATGGACCCTGAAATCCCTGTTCAACACCGCAACGAATAACCAACAGATATTACTCGCCAACTTTGAAGAGTACCTGCTTGGCTTTAGCGATAATGTTAAAGAAATCATTGAATGCTTTAACCTCAAGTTGCAAATTCGTCACATGGCCTCAAAGCAAGTCCTTCTTGATGTCGTCGAAAAGTTTGTTTCCCCTTACATCAACTTAACTCATGAAACGGTCGAAGACCCAGATGGCAACAAGATGCCAGCCCTTACTAACCTGGGTATGGGGTACGTGTTCGAAGAGTTGATCCGTAAGTTCAACGAAGAAAACAACGAAGAAGCCGGTGAGCACTTTACACCTAGGGAAGTGATTGAGCTGATGACACACTTGGTTTTTGACCCAGTGAAAGAGCAGCTACCATTGACCATGACCGTTTACGACCCTGCGTGTGGTAGCGGTGGTATGCTCACTGAATCTCAAAACTTCATTGAAGAGAAATACCCGAACGACAGCCGAGATATTTACCTTTACGGCAAAGAGATCAATGACGAGACCTACGCGATTTGTAAATCGGACATGATGATCAAAGGCAACAACCCTGAGAACATCAAAGTAGGCTCAACCTTGTCTACCGACGAGTTTGCGGCTTCACGCTTTGACTTTATGTTGTCTAACCCGCCATACGGTAAGAGTTGGGCGTCTGAACAGAAGTACATTAAAGACGGCAGTGATGTGATTGACCCGCGTTTTAAGGTTAGCCTGAAAGACTATTGGGGAAATCTCGAAGTGGTGGATGCCACGCCACGTTCGAGTGATGGCCAGCTGCTTTTCTTAATGGAGATGGTCAACAAGATGAAAGATCCGAGCGTAAGTCCATTAGGCAGCCGGATTGCCTCTGTTCATAACGGCTCATCGCTCTTTACCGGTGATGCGGGCGGTGGCGAAAGTAATATTCGTCGCTTCATCATTGAAAACGACATGCTAGATGCCATCGTTCAGTTACCTAATAACCTGTTCTATAACACTGGCATTACCACTTACATTTGGGTGTTGAGCAACAATAAACCTGAGGCGCGTAAAGGTAAGGTGCAATTAATTGATGCCAGCTTGCTCTACCGTAAGTTGCGCAAGAACTTAGGTAACAAAAACTGCGAATTTGCGCCTGAGCACATCACGGAAATTACCGATACTTACCTCGCGTGTAAGGATGTTGAAAGAGCACTGGATGCAAACAATGATCCTGTTGGCATCGCCAGTAAGGTATTCAGCAATGACGATTTTGGCTACTACAAAGTCACTATCGAGCGCCCAGATCGCCGCAAAGCCAAGTTTACTCAAGATGCCATAGCCCCACTGCGTTTTGATAAGCAACTTAGTGAAGTGATGGAGTACGTGTACGCAGAGCACGGCGAACGTGTTTACGAAAAAACTGGCTACGGGTCAGATCAGAAAAAGAGCTTCTTAAAATCCATCGAGAAAGACATTCTTTCTTGGTGTGAAGATAACGACATCAGTCTCAATGCTAAGGCTAAGGCCAAACTGCTTGATGTGAAACACTGGCTGGCGCTAAAAGCATTGCTTGAAACTGCACAAACGCTGATGGCTGACATCGGTAGCATTGAATTTGATGACTTCAATAGCTTTAAAACCCAAGTTGATAAATCGCTAAAAGCCCATGCTATTAAGCTTTCAGCACCTGAGAAAAATGCCATTCTTCACGCGGTGAGCTGGTATGACGAAACCGCCAAGAAAGTGGTTAAAAAGGTAGTTAAATTAACGGGTGATAAATTAAACGACCTGCTGGAGCGCTATGAGTGTGAAGTCGCTGACTTGCCAGATTTTGGTTATTACCCCGTTCCTTCAGCAGAAGGCGGTAAAAAAGGCGAGTATATCACTTACGAGACCAATTCAGACCTGCGAGATACAGAATCTGTTCCATTAAAGCAAAGCATTTACCAGTACTTCCTAGATGAAGTGAAGCCTCATGTCGATGAAGCATGGATAAACCTAGATACGGTAAAAATTGGCTATGAAATCAGCTTCAATAAGTATTTCTACCGTCATAAACCGCTGCGTAGTTTAGAAGAGGTCGCAACCGACATCATCAACCTAGAACAAAAAGCCGAAGGTTTGATTGCGCAGATTCTTGGTGCGGAAGTAAAAAAGGTTCAGGGGTAAGTCGTTATGATGAAGATTTCTGAAATGCCGAAATATGAGGTTTATAAGGATTCAGGTGTTGAATGGCTAGGGGATATTCCTGCGTCTTGGAGCTTATTAGCTAATAAGCACATCTTTCGCTTGAAGAAAAAACAGGTTGGAAAACGCTCAAGCGAATATGATTTGCTATCGCTTACTCTCAGAGGTGTGATTAAGCGTGATATGGAAAACCCAGAGGGTAAGTTCCCAGCAGAGTTCGATACTTATCAAGAAGTGCAGTGTGGAGATTTCATTTTCTGCTTGTTCGACGTGGAAGAAACACCCAGAACTGTTGGGTTGTCGCCATTTAATGGGATGATTACTGGTGCATATACCGTTTTTGAACTAAATGACAATTTTGATAATAGGTTTTTATACTATTTTTATATGAACCTTGATGCAAAAAAGATGCTTAAACCGCTTTATCGTGGCCTGAGAAATACAATTCCTAAAGATTCATTTCTGAGTTTTAAGACGTTTGTTCCTCCCCATGAGCAACAAACCCGTATCGCCAACTTCCTAGACAAGAAAACCGCTCTAATCGACGAAGCGATTTCGATCAAAGAGCAGCAAATTAGCCTGCTGAAAGAGCGTAAGCAGATCATCATCCAACAGGCGGTGACCCAAGGGCTTGATCCCAATGTGCCAATGAAAGACTCCGGTGTGGATTGGATTGGTAAGATTCCAGCGCATTGGGATATTGTGCCAGGATTTACAGTATTTAAAGAGGGAAAAGACTCGAACAAAGGGATGATTGAATCACAAGTTTTATCTCTCAGTTATGGAAATGTTATTATAAAACCAGAGGAGAAATTGGTTGGGCTTGTACCTGAGTCTTTTGAAACGTATCAAATAGCTTTACCTGGCGACATCATAATACGTTGTACAGACTTGCAAAATGACAAAACGAGCTTGAGAACGGGTATAGTGCGGAATAAAGGAATTATAACTAGTGCTTACCTTAACTTACGGTTGAAAACGGAACATTCAGCTGAATTTATGCATTATTTTCTTCATGTATTAGATATAACTAAAACTATATATCGTTTTGGTTCTGGGCTGAGACAAAACTTGAGTTATAAAGATTTTAAGCATATGAGAATATTGATGCCTCCTAAAGCAGAGCAAATTGAAATAGTAAATTACATCAATAATCAAGTAGAAGTGACTGAGTCATCTATTGATCTGATTAAAAATAAAATAGAAAAATTAAAAGAATACAAAACCACCCTGATCAACAGCGCCGTGACAGGAAAAATAAAAATCACCCCAGAAATGGTTGAGCAATAGGACGCGAATATGTTCACGGTAAATCATCAAACCAACAGGATTAGTCCTGTTAGGACAAAGAAGTTCAGTGAGTTGGGCTTTACTGAGCGCAAGCATCTTCAGGAGTGGTTGGCACACGAACCTTCCGCATTGGGTGAAGAGTTGTTGATTATTCAAAAAGAGTTCGATGGCTTTGATGACACCCGTGAACGATTAGATTTACTGGCACTGGATAAAGATGGCAACTTGGTCATTATTGAAAATAAGCTGGACGACAGTGGCCGAGATGTGGTGTGGCAGGCCCTTAAATATGCCTCTTACTGTGCCAGTTTAACCAAAGCACAAATAGTTGACATTTACCAGCAGTACTTAGACCGCTATGAGCCTGTAACAGCAGAGGTTGACCTGTTAAATGCCCCTGCAAGTGCCTCAGCTAGAATATGTGAGTTTTTGGATGCGCCCGATCTGGATGAGTTAAAGCTCAACCTGGGTAACAGCCAGCGCATTATGTTATTTGCGGCAAACTTTCGCAAAGAAGTGACCAGCACCGCGCTGTGGTTATTGGGTCAAGGAATTAGCATTGCCTGCTTCAAAATCACGCCTTATTCACTGGGTGAACAGCTACTGATTAATATTGACCAGATCATCCCAACGCCGGAAGCGAAAGAGTTGATGATCGGCATTAATGCCAAGGAAGCGGAAGAAAAAACCACCGAAGTGGTACTAAAAAACCGCCATACGGTGCGGCGCGAATACTGGGAGCGTGCCTTAGAGGCGTTTCAGAAAAGCGCTTGCCAACTCTATAACAACATTAGCCCAAGCAAAGATCATTGGTTATCAGCAGGCTCAGGGTTAAGTGGGTGTCCGTATAACCTGATATTTCTGCAAAAAGAGCTTCGAGTAGAGCTTTGGATCAGCCGTGGGGTTACCGAAGAGAATAAATACCTTTTTGACTTGTTGAGTCAGTCCAAACAGGACATTGAACATACTTTTGGTGCAGAACTTGAGTGGATGAGGCTGGATGAGAAGAAATCTTGCCGTATTCAGTTTTCGACCAAAGCTGATGGGTTTAACAAAGATACGTGGCCCCAAGCGGTTGCGTGGCACTTAGAGCAGATGACAAATTAGAAAAAGCCTTAAAAGGACCGCTGCAAAAAGCGGCTGAGGCAATGAAACAGAAGAATTTTGATTAAGGGAACTTACAATTATGGTCAGTCAAACCAATGAACAAGCATTAGAGTCGGCCATTGAGAAATGTCTGGCTGGGATCAGTACTGAAGAGCTCAAAGAGGGGCTGAGTCAGCAGTCACTGGGTGCTGGATACTTCATTGGTGCTGCTAGTGACTTTAATATGCAATATGCCATTGATGAACGTTTTTTCTGGCAATTTCTGCAAAAGACACAAGAAGTAGAGTTGGCCAAACTGCAAAAGAACAACCCCTCAGATTGGCAGCGTAAGTTACTCGAACGATTTGACCGATTGATTAAGAAGCATGGCATTCTTCATTTACTTAAGAAAGGGCTAAGCGTAGACGATGCTCACTTCAATTTGCTCTATCCAGCCCCTTTGGCAAGTAGTAGTGAGAAGGTAAAGCAAAACTTTGCAGATAACGTGTTTAGTTGTACTCGCCAAGTGCGCTATTCCATGGTAAATCCCCTACAAGAAATCGACATGGTATTGTTTATCAACGGAATACCCTTGATAACGCTGGAGTTGAAGAACGCATGGACCGGGCAAACAGCACGTTATCACGGCCAAAAGCAGTATCGAGATGATCGGGATGCAACTCAGCCATTGCTGACCTTTGGCCGCTGCCTAGTGCATATGGCGGTCGATACCGACGAAGTGTATATGACCACCAAGTTATCAGGTAGCAGTACATTCTTCTTGCCGTTCAATAAAGGTCACAATCTTGGACAAGGCAACCCGCCGAATCCATCTGGCCATAAAACGGCATACCTATGGCAAGAAGTATTCACTAAAGACAGCTTGGCGAATATTATTCAGCATTTTGTGCGTCTGGATGGGTCAAGCAAAGATCCATTACCAAAGCGAACCCTGTTCTTTCCTCGATACCATCAATTGGATGTGGTGAGAAAATTAGTAGACCATGCCGCCCAGCACGGTGTCGGTCAGACTTACTTAATTCAACACTCAGCCGGTTCAGGTAAGTCTAACTCGATTACCTGGGCAGCTTATCAGCTAATTGAAACCTATCCTGCTTCGTCTGATGTGGCAGGCGGAAAAAGCTTGGAGCAGCCGTTGTTTGACTCTGTGATTGTGGTCACCGATAGACGCCTATTGGACAAGCAGCTGCGGGATAACATTAAAGAGTTTTCTGAAGTAAAGAACATTATTGCCCCAGCGAATAAGTCTTCTGAGCTTAAGCAGGCGCTGGAGAATGGCAAAAAGATTATTATAACGACGATTCAGAAATTCCCGTTCATTATTGATGGTATCGCCGATCTTAGTGACAAGCGCTTTGCAGTGATCATCGATGAAGCACACAGCTCACAGTCTGGTTCGGCGCATGACAATATGAACCGAGCGATGGGCAAGTCTGAAGTCGAAGAGGCAGAAGATGCTCAGGATAAAATCCTTCAGGCGATGAGATCGCGTAAGATGCGCGGGAATGCGTCGTACCTGGCATTTACAGCGACACCAAAAAACAGCACTTTGGAGAAATTTGGTCAACGCCAAGAAGATGGCTCTTACAAGCCGTTTCACTTGTATTCGATGAAACAAGCCATTGAAGAAGGCTTCATCTTGGATGTGCTGGCAAATTATACGACGTACAAAAGTTATTATGAGATTGAGAAATCAATTGCTGATAACCCTGAGTTTGATACCAAAAAGGCGCAGAAAAAACTCAGAGCTTATGTAGAACGAAGCCAGCAAACAATTGATATCAAGGCAGAGATTATGCTGGAGCATTTTGTTCCGCATGTCGTGAATACGAAAAAGCTCAAAGGTAAAGGTAAAGGAATGGTGGTCACTCAAAATATTGAGGCGGCCATTCGATACTACAAAGCGATAAGGCGAATACTTGAGGAGCAAGGAAACCCGTTTAAAGTTGCCATTGCTTTCTCAGGAACCAAAGAAGTTGATGGTATTGAATATACCGAAGCAGATATTAATGGTTTTGCCGAGTCAGATACCAAAGATATGTTTGATACCGATGAGTATCGACTTTTAGTGGTTGCTAACAAGTATCTGACTGGGTTTGACCAGCCTAAGCTTTGCGCCATGTATGTAGATAAGAAGCTCGCCAGTGTCTTGTGTGTTCAGGCGCTATCTAGGCTCAATCGCAGTGCACCTAAGCTAGGGAAGAAAACAGAAGACTTGTTTATCCTGGATTTTTTCAACTCGGTTGAAGATATTCAATCAGCATTCGATCCTTTCTATACAGCAACGTCATTGTCCCAAGCTACAGATATAAACGTACTGCACGAGTTGAAAGATGAAATGGACGATGTCGGTGTGTACGAGTGGTATGAAGTTGAAGACTTTGTGACGCGTTATTTCAAGAATGAAGACGCCCAAACACTCAGTCCAATCATTGATATTGCCGCAGCGCGGTTTGACCATGAACTAGATCTTGAAGCTGAAGCTAAAGTGGACTTTAAGATTAAAGCCAAACAGTTCGTTAAAATCTATGGGCAGATGGCTTCTATCATGCCTTATGAAATGGTCAGCTGGGAAAAACTGTTTTGGTTCCTGAAGTTTTTAATACCGAAATTGAAAGTGGAAGATCCCGATGCTGATGCTATTGATGAGCTTCTCGATTCTGTCGATCTGAGTTCATACGGTTTGCAACGTGTGAAGCTTAACCACAGCATTAAACTTAGTGACCAAGAAGCGGAGCTTGATCCTCAAAATCCGAACCCACGTGGGGTGCATGGCGGTGAAAAAGAAACTGACCCGCTGGATGAAATCATTCGCACATTTAATGAGCGATGGTTCCAGGGCTGGAGTGCCACACCTGAAGAGCAAAAGGTTAAGTTCGTGAACATCGCTGAAAGTATCCGCAATCACCCTGACTTCGAATCGAAATACAAAAACAACCCAGATCCCCATAATCGAGATTTGGCCTTCGAAAAAATGCTCAAGGAAATCATGCTGCAACGCCGTAAAGATGAACTTGAGCTCTACAAGTTGTTCGCAGGAGATTCAGCATTTAAAGCCTCGTGGACGCAAAGTATGCAACGAATGGTGGGTAGGTAGAAAGGAGTGATGGTTTGCTGAAGGCAGTCTCAGAGTTATTAGGTGGGTCACCAGGCCTGAAAGGACGTCAAATTGCCAAGGAGCTGGGGCTGGTCAGCTGTCAGCAGCCGACTCACCGGTATAAACGTGGTGGTCATGAACATGTTGCTATCCCTAACTACCTTGAACGGCAGTTCGCCGTAACGGAACCAAATCAGGTGTGGTGCGGTGATGTGACCTATAGTGTGCCCGGAGTTCAGGGCGGGCATGGATGCTTAAATGAACCGCGAGTCTGTCTGGAATATTGAACCGGTAACTCACGATGAGAAACCCAACAATCCCACCGGGTGTGACGGTGGAGAACCTGAGCGGCAGTGACCTGCGGCATGCCCGCAGGGTGATGTAACCCGCTGACAACGGGGATTGAGGCGAGATCACTAAGCCGAGATGATCCTCAAGGTTAAGTACTGAAAGGCTGAAGAACATGAACCCGTTAATCCGCCTCTGTGGGTTGAAAACGTCACCACGGCCTACGTGATCTGACAGGCCGTGCAGGAGGAACTGGCAGTGATACGTAAGCACTGCCGGTCGAAGGTGTTTTGACATGTATGCGAAACACCGGGGCAGCAGCGTCTATCACGCTTGCGTTGCTGACTTCTGCCAACTTGCGGCAAGCAAGGATAAAGAGTGCGACGGGCAGCCTCCTCAGTATGCCTGAGTCCAGGCAGGTAAACCGGGGAAGGTCAGCGACGGATGTTAAGGGGGCATGGCTCCGATGACGCGCTGGCTGGCGGAGCTTCCGTAGTAGTCCGCGATGGGGAAAGCCCATTACATGGCGAAGGGAAGCAGTTTAAATGTGTTTGCTGAGCAAACTACCTGACCCAATGAGGTGAAGACCTTTGATAATCAGCGAAATGCAACGCAAACTTGCCACATGGGCAACAGCCGATCCGTCCCGACGGATTGAACGGTTGCTGCGTCTGATAACACTGCCAGAATGGGTGGCTGAAGCTGCACGGATCACGCTTTCATCAAAAGGTGCTCATACACCCGGTATTGATGGCGTGAATAAAACTGTGCTGCAGGCCAGACTGACTGCTGAACTGCAAAGACTCAGGGTTGAACTACTCTCTGGTCACTACCAGCCGTCCCCCGCCAGACGGGTTTACATCCCTAAAAGCAACGGCAAACTGCGACCACTGGGTATCCCCGCGTTGCGGGATCGTATTGTTCAGCGGGCCATGCTGATGGCGATGGAGCCGATATGGGAGAGTGATTTTCATACGCTCTCATATGGCTTCCGGCCTGAGCGCAGTGTCCACCACGCGATCCGCACGGTGAAATTACAGCTCACAGACTGTGGTGAAACCCGGGGACGCTGGGTGATTGAAGGCGACCTGTCCAGTTACTTCGACACCGTACATCATCGACTGCTGATGAAGGCTGTACGCCGCAGGATCAGTGACGCACGTTTCATGACTCTGCTGTGGAAAACCATCAAGGCGGGACATATCGATGTCGGTCTCTTTCGGGCGGCCAGTGAAGGTGTGCCACAGGGCGGTGTTATATCGCCGCTATTATCGAACATCATGCTGAATGAGTTCGATCAATACCTGCATGAGCGCTACCTGAGCGGGAAAGCCAGAAAAGATCGGTGGTACTGGAATAACAGTATCCAACGGGGCCGAAGTACGGCGGTCAGAGAAAACTGGCAGTGGAAACCCGCGGTGGCGTACTGCCGCTATGCCGATGATTTTGTCCTCATCGTCAAAGGCACCAAAGCACAGGCGGAAGCCATCAGGGAGGAGTCGGGGTGTGCTCGAAGGCAGTCTGAAACTCAGGCTGAACATGGATAAGACTAAAATCACCCATGTTAATGACGGCTTTATCTTTCTGGGGCACAGGATCATTCGCAAACGCAGTCGTTATGGCGAGATGCGAGTGGTCTCAACGATCCCGCAGGAGAAAGCCAGAAACTTCGCCGCATCGCTGACAGCACTGTTATCAGGCAACTACAGTGAAAGCAAAGTCGATATGGCTGAACAACTCAACCGAAAACTGAAAGGCTGGGCCATGTTCTATCAGTTCGTTGATTTTAAGGCCAAAGTCTTCAGTTATATCGACCGTGTCGTGTTCTGGAAGCTGGCTCACTGGCTGGCCCGCAAATACCGTACAGGTATCGCTTCCCTGATGAGGTGGTGGTGTAAATCACCGAAACCGGGTCAGAGCAAAACGTGGGTTTTATTTGGTAAAACCAATCACGGCAAGCTCAGCGGCGAAATACTGTACCGGTTGGTGGGGCAAGGCAAGAAGCTGTTCCGCTGGCGGCTACCCGAAGGTAATCCCTATCTGAGGACGGAGACCAGAAACACGTATACATCGCGCTTTACAGAAGTGGCAATGGCGTTCGCCAGCATTTAAATGGAGAGCCGGATGCGCTGAAAGGTGCACGTCCGGTTCGGGGAGGAGAGGCAGGGAAATAGTCCGACTACGCCCTGCCTCTTACTCTACTCTGGACAGGCAAGCGTTGGGCTTACCTTGCTGTTGTTCTCGATCTGTTCGCAAGGAAACCTGAGGGTTGGGCAATGTCATTCTCACCGGACAGCAAGCTGACATCAAAGCGCTGGAAATTGCGTGGGAAGCTTGCGGTAAACCCGCCGGAGTGATGTTCCACAGTGACAGTAATAATGCCGGTGTCAGTCTTTACCACCACTCAGTTTGCCGTTTAACCCGATTGGTGTGATTACTGATGCAGTGAAGACCTTTCCGCATCACATCACTACAAATATTGATTTTTGATTGTTGGATTCGCACCAGATTTCACCTCTGTAGGGTATTCAAAAATGCTCAGTTATTACTGATGCCTAAACTGCAGCGTTGCGGGCAGGTAGCGTTGTAGCGTTTCGGGCGTATCGCCCTCGATCAGCTGGCTTATCAGATCGTAGCAGTGCCAGGCCAGCTGGCGATTATCCTGCTGGACAGTGTCGATACGCAGCGACAGCGAATCATAAAGATAGTGATCGTCAAAGCTCGTCAGATGGATATCTGAGTCGAGTAAATGGTGCTGGCTCATATAGCGCAGTACCCCTTCGAGCAGTCCACAGGCGGCAGTGAACAGCGCCTTAGGCGGCCGCCCAAGTCGCGCGCAGAGTGCGGCGAACATCTCATAGCCTGAGCTCGGGTGGTAGTTACCGTTAATCACCCATTCCGGGCGCAGTGCAATACCCGCCTGAGCCAAACCCTGCGTGAAGCCGGTCAGACGATCGCGTGAAGGCGACAGACGCGACTGACCGCCTAAAAACCAGAACTCATCGCTATGCTTAGGTGCAATGCGGGAAATCAGTTCCGCCGTTGGGGTAATCGAATCAGTCATCACCAGCGGCAGCAGGCTTTCATTAGGACAACGGTCAAACAGCACTACTGGCAGTTGTTGGCTGAGCTTAAGATAGTCGGCATCGTTGTGCATACATGAAGCGACGATCAGACCGTCAACCTGGCGGGAAATCATGTTATTGACCACCACGCTCTCCTGACCGGGGTTTTCATCAGTACAAGAGATCAATAGCTGGACGCCTGCTTCGCGGCACAGCATTTCCAGCTCATGTGAAAAGACCGCAAAGCCGTGGTTGGTGATCTCCGGCACCACCAGTCCGATGGTGTGGCTGCGGTTGTCGCGCAGCGAGCGGGCGTGAATGCTTGGCTGATAGTGCTGCTCACGGGCAATCGCCAGTACTCGCTCACGCGTTTCCTGCGCCACACGCAGCTCCTTACCACGACCGTTCAGTACTAGGCTGGCGGTCGCTTTTGAGACGCCAGCCTGTTCGGCGATATCTTTAATGGTTACGCGTTTAGTTTTCATTACGACGCCATGAGCTTGAGGCAAAACGCTTATTCTACCATGCAAGTTCGCAGCGGCCAGTAGCAGAATGCGTCCGGTGTGATGCCAGAGAACATTAGCTGCCCTGAACAGGCCGGGAAGTAGCGGCAGCTCATCACTCCTTCGCCGCCGTTGATGAAAATCTCCACGCTAGACTGGTCGATGAAAATATGCAGCGAGCGGACGTCTCCGCGCCAGTAACGATAATGCTTCTCGTCGCTGGCCAGACTGGGTCGGGCCAGGCGGATCCCGCTGGCATCGCGTTCAAGGATTAATGCGCCGTCAAAATCGAGGCTCAAAATATCGTCCCCAGTGGTTTGTAGAACGATTTCCATCGGTGCCAGCGGCAGGGAGTTCCCTGCCCAGCCGTGCGCTTCGCCGCGCAGGGCGCTCAGCTCTCGTAGAGGACGTTGGTATAGCTGACCATCGATAAACTCCAGCTCACGCAGGCAGGTCATCTGATGGATCCAGCCGTTGGTGAGGGTCGGTTGAAGCATCTCTTCGCCCTCCGGCACGCCCATCCAGCCGACCAGCAGACGGCGGCCATCACTGGTAAGCATGGTTTGCGGGGCGTAGAACTCAAACCCTGCGTCCAATTCGTGCAGTTCGCCATGCTCGAAGGCCGCGCGGTGGTAGTCGAAATCGCCGCTCATCCACACTGCCGGGTAGGTGTTGAGATAGCGCTCTTTCTCACGAGGCACGCCCTGCGGGCAGCAAATCAGGACATGCTGGTCGCCGAGGGCAAACAGGTCCGGGCATTCCCACATATAGCCCGCGTCGTCCAGGCCATTGATGCCATAACCGGCGATTTCGCCCTGACTCGTCCACTCATGAAGGTCCGCTGAGCTGAATAACAACACCTTGCCACGCTTTTGCAAATCCTGTGCGCCCAGCACCATGTACCAGCGACCTTCGTGCTGCCAGACTTTCGGGTCACGCACGTGGCCGGTATAGCCCTCCGGCAGCGGTAATACCGGGCCGAGTTTGGTAAACGTGCCGTCGGCATTTTCCGTCGCCAGGCACTGCCACGCGGTTCGGCTGCCGTCGTCAAATTTTACGTTGCCGGTATAGCACAGGGTGAGCGTGCCCTGACTATCCACGGCGCTTCCGGAGTAGCAGCCGTTGCGGTCATACTCTTCATCCGGCATGAGCGCGATCGGCTCATGTTGCCAGTGCAGCAGGTCGGCAGAGCTCCAGTGCCCCCAGCACTTGAACTTATGATCGCAGGCGAGCGGGTTCCACTGATAAAACAGGTGATAACGTCCGGCAAATTCAATAAAGCCGTTGGGATCGTTCATCAGCCCGGTCACCGGCGCATGGTGCCAGCGGGGATAGTGGCTGTCGGCCAGCGCGCGCGGCTGGCCCTGCATAACAGCCTGCAAAATCGCAGGCAGGCGTGATGGATGTGACATTATTCAGCGTCCGTTTTGTATTTCAGTACCAGGGAGACGACAAAGGCGACGCCAAAGGCGATAACCATCCCGATAATGTAGTTCAGCAGCGAGCTGGCCTGCACGATAGCCATGCCAGGGATAGCCGTCAGGCCCACCGCGGTCATGTAAACATGCATGGATACCACCCACGCGCCGCCCACCGCGCCGCCAATCAGGGCTGCGATAAACGGTTTTACAAAGCGTAAGTTAATACCAAAAATCGCCGCTTCGGTGATGCCGAGCATGGCAGAAAACGCCGAGGGCAGGGTAATGGCTTTGATTTTGGCATCTTTCGTTTTGAACCACACCGCCAGACAAGCACCGCCCTGAGCGACGTTGGCCATCGCCCAAATCGGCAGCAGGAAGTTGACGCCGATGGATGGGTTGCCCAGCAGTCCCGCTTCGATGGCGTGGAAGCTGTGGTGAATACCGGTAATGACGATAACCGAATAGAGACCGCCAAACAGCAGTCCGGCCAGCCAACCGGCGTGGGTAATCAGGGTGCTAAGGACAAACGAAATACCGTCGCCAAGCGCGCGACCAGCCGGGCCGATAATCAGCAGGGCGATAAAACCGGAAATGATCACCGTCAGGAACGGCGTCAGGATCAGATCCAGTGCATCGGGGATCACGCGACGCAGCTGTTTCTCAACGATGCTCATAAACCACACCGCCAGCAGCACCGGGAACACCGTGCCCTGATAGCCGATCATGGCAATCTCAAGGCCGAAGAAGTTCATGGTGTGGAAACCGGCGGCCACACCCCAGGCGTTGGTGAGCGCCGGGTGAGTCAGGATGCCGCCAAGCGTCGCGCCAAGATAAGGATTACCACCGAACTCGCGGGCGGCGGTAAAGCCAATCAGAATCGGCAGAATGATAAATGCCGCCGAGCTGCACATATCCAGCATGATGTAGATGGCGTTACCCGGGTCGACCCAGCCGTACGTTTTAACCATCCCCAGAAGGCCCATCAACAGGCCGGAGGCGACGATAGCCGGGATGATCGGCACAAAGATGTTCGACAACAGGCGGGCAATGCGCTGGAAAGGATTCAGTTTTTTCGCCGCAATGTCGGCAGCTTCCGATTTGCTGGATTCGCCAATCCCTGCCGCCTGGATAAAGGCGGCGTAGACTTTGTTCACCACCCCGGTGCCGAAGATAATCTGCATCTGTCCGGCGTTACGGAAACAGCCCTTCACCCCATCAATTTTGCCGATGGCCTGCTGATCGGCCAGTGAGTCATCGACCAGCACCAGGCGCAGGCGTGTGGCACAGTGCGCGGCGCTGGCGATATTTTCCTTGCCTCCCAGAAGCGGAAGTAGCGAGCGGGAAATCTGTTCAAAATCCATAGTACCCTCTGAATGCGTATTGATTTTCGAGTTGTCGTCCCGTGGTAGCCGGAGCGCATTCTCTTCGTTGTTATTGTGTCCGGGGCGACGAAACGTATTTTGTCGCCCCGGCGGTTACTGTCGCCAGGTGTTAACCATCAAAACCAGGTTTCCATCTGCATCCCGAACGACCATTCGCCGCCCGATTTAAAACCACTGCTGCCCAGCGCGTCATCGCTGGCGTAATTATTGAGTTTTTTGCTCCAGTCCATCCACGAGGTGTAAAGACGGATTTCAGGACGGCTGAAGAAATCGCCGATGTCGCCAACCTTAAAGGTCGGGGCGAAGGTGAGCTTGTAGAAGCTGCCGTTTACCGCATGGCGATCGTTATAACCTTCAGGTTTGAGATCCATATACTGGTAACTGCCTTCATAAGCGAGGGCGAAGTTTTGATTGATCTCCTGGATCAGACGCAGGTTGAGGGTTGCCCACTGGTAGCTGTCGCCATCGACATAACGGTCTTTACTGGTTTGTGCCAGTATCGCCGGGGCGATAAACCAGTTCTTGCTCAGTGGCGTGGTGCCGTAGCTGGCGAAGCGCCAGGTGTTAGCCCCCGAGCGTAACGCGCCGTCAGAGCCGACACCTTTAACTTCGGCACCCAGTCCGTGACCGTAGAGCAGGGCGGTTTTGCTGGCACCTTCACGCAGGCCGTAAAAACTGTCGTTGTGCAACCCGAGCAGCGCATGTACACCGGTATTTGCCGCATCGCCTTTGACCGGATTACCGTTGGTATCCTGGCGTTCGTCGTTGTCTTTTGCCCGCATCCCGCTGACCATCATCTGCACCGGCCCGATGAAATTGTTCATGCTGACGATGTAGTTCTGCACACTGTTGCTGGTATCAGCAATATCGCCGAAGTTACGCCCGTAAAGAGAGAAGTTGCTGCGAACGCTGTCGTTCCACCTGACATCGTAAATACCGCCGCCGGTACCGGCGAGGAACACGACATCCGAGTCGATCCAGTGAATGTCAAAGTTATCCCGGTCAAAGCGTTTCCCGGCCCACAGGGTGGAGCCTTTAAACGGCCCGTCGAAGGTGGGCAAGTTGCCCAGTTCAACAAAGGCCTGACGCACGTTCAAATCACTGGTGCTCGCCGTCCAGTCGTTATAAGTGGTTTGACCGTCGGCGACCATGACTTTGAAGCGGGTCGTTGCCCCGTTATCCAGGGTCTGCTTATGTTCAAGATTCATTTCAACATAGGTATCGGCCTGGTTTCCCAGGCGGCCAATAGCCCCACCGGTTTCCCCTGCTGGCGTCATGTAGGCTCCGGATTTGGTGCTGGCGCCGGAGTCATTCATTATCACGCCGGAGCGGGCGTAGCCGTGGAACTCAAACCCGCTTTTCTCATCGGCTTTTTTCTCAAGTCTGGCGGTACGCTGAGCCACTTCCTGAGTGCTGTCCTGGGTTTTTTGTTGCTGTGTCGTGAGCTGCTGTACTTTCTTCTCTGCCGACTCTGCGCGGGTTTCTGCCGTTTGCGCTCTGTTTTCGGCATCCTGTAAGCGTTTTTCCAGCGCAATTAAACGGGCTTCGATACTGCTGAGATCCGTTTGTGCATGGGCTGAGGCGGCGCCGGTTAGCAAAGCGATAAGAACCGCGAGTGTGCTTTTTCTGAACATATTGATTGCATCCCAAAAGGAAAATAAAAAATTGTGTGTTTTTACTAAACCGGTTTAGTTGCAATGTTAAGCACGACATTTAACATTTTGAAATTGATTTTGCTAAACCGGTTTAATAAGTGTGATGGATGCAACAAAGTGGACCGCGTACGACGGTATTTAGGATCAAATCTGGCGGTGTAGATCGCGCTGGTATGGCAGGGCAGTCATCGCGCCTTTCGCCAGGGTTGCCAGGGCACCGCAGGTTTGCGCCAGAGCGAGCGTTGGCTCCAGGGCATTGATATCCGCCGGCATCCCGTTGGCAGCAAGGCTGGCAAGCAGTCCGGCGACAAACGCATCGCCCGCACCGGTGGTATCCACGCTGACAACCGGTTTAGCGCTGAAATGGATAAACTGCTGCTGGAATGCGGCGATGACGCCCGCTTTACCCTGAGTCACCAGCAGTAATTCAGGCTGATAACGCTCAGTGATGCTGGCGATCCCCTGCGCGATATCATTACTCCCGCTGATGAGTATCAGCTCTTCTTCGGACAGTTTCACCACGTTCGCCAGACGCAGGGCGCGGTCGAGACAGGCGTGCAACAGGTTCTGATCTTGCCAGAGATCCAGGCGGATATTAGGGTCAAAGCTCACCCGGCCACCGGCACGTTTGATGTTCTCCATAGCCGCGAAGGTAGCACTGCGGCTGGGCTCGGCGCTGAGCGCGATGGAGCAGATGTGCAACCACTGTCCGGCGGCAAACTGTGGCAGGTCTTCTTCAGCCAGGAACAGGTCAGCGCTGGGGCGTACCATAAAGGTAAAGGTGCGTTCCCCCTGGTCGTCAAGGTCGACGACCACAGTGGACGTGCGGTGCTGATCGTCGAGATACATATGGCTGACGTCGACCTGCTCCTGTTGCAGGGTATGACGCATGTAGCGGCCAAACGGGTCACCGCCGACGCGGCCGATAAATCCGCTGTTGCCGCCAAGGCGGGCAACCCCTACCGCCACGTTAGCCGGCGCGCCTCCAGGGCACTGCAGCAGGCGCCCTTCGCTCTCCGGCAGCAGGTCCACCACCGCGTCGCCCAGAACCCAAACTTTTGCATTCATGCTAAAACCCTCCAAAGCTAAACTTAATTAAACCGGTTTAGCATATTAAATCACAGTGACCGAGTGGGTGGAACGTTCCAGCCGGAAAAGCGCGGCTCATGACATAAAAACGTGAGCCGCCTTATGAAATAGCGTTGATTTGACAGCTGTGAAGACTGACGTCCTGGACACAAAACGTTACTGAGCGAAGAAGGCCAGACGTTATCAGGTCGGTCATGTATGACTGCGGGCACTACCTGCCAGAGCCGTTCCCGGATGAACTGGCGGATGAATTCAGAATGTTCTTTCTCTTGAATCGCCACGGGTTTAACAGACACCTCCGAGTCATTTAAGATGGCTTAAAGAGAGGTGCCCATGAGCGGTAAGCGTCATCCCGAAGAGTTTAAAACTGAAGCAGTCAAACAGGTTGTTGATCGCGGTTATTCTGTTGCCAGCGTTGCAACACGTCTCGATATCACCACCCACAGCCTTTACGCCTGGATAAAGAAGTACGATCCGGATCCTTCCATTAATAAAGAACAGTCAGATGCTCAGGCCGAGATCCGCCGTCTCCAGAAAGAGCTGAAGCGGGTTACCGACGAACGGGACATATTAAAAAAAGCGGCACTGTTGCAAAGTTAGCGATGAGGCAGCCTTTTGTCTTATTCAAAGGCCTTA
>OKSH01001165.1_pt1 | contig 24793 bp, 22 predicted proteins | sample 1601231 | NCBI WGS metagenome assembly OKSH01 (sample SAMEA3541596, study PRJEB24748) | human gut metagenome | biome: human gut; feature: human-associated habitat; material: faeces | place: China | collected 2012
ATTTGAAAACAAGAACCTCGCTTAGGCCTGTGTCCATATTACGTGGGTAGGATCATTACGTCGTTTCTGAGTGACAGGGCTGACGTAGCGTAGCACCCACTTTCCGCGTCCTTTAGTGGAAGAGGGATGTAGTGTAAGGCCAGTGACACCACCATGCGAAATCGGTTTGTCATTGGGTTTGATATGACGGGCTTTGGTATCCGTGAGTAAGGCCATAAGTGGTGGCTTCCTTTAAATCTGAGTATGTCTTCAGTATGCCATCTGGTATGCCATTAATTGAAGCTTTCTTTGGATTGGGCTAACATACATCGGACGGGTAATAGTGTGATTTACTGTATTTGTGCGGGTTTAGTTGACGTTGTCGTACCAAATCGGATTTATATCAAGCGGACGTCCGTTCCGCCACTATTCACTCATGAAAATGAGTTCAGAGAGCCGCAAGATTTTTAATTTTGCGGTTTTTTTGTATTTGAATTCCACCATTTCTCTGTTCAATGATTTTACTCTGGCGTAAGTGCGTGATTCTCGCTTGTTGTCTCATTCATTAAAATTCAATAATGATATCGAACCATTCAGCTTAAATATATTTCCAGAGAATAAATTTATATTGATTAAATGAATGTATATTTCAAATTGATTTTTTTTGTTATTATTTAAGTGAGGTATATAATTAGAGTCCGTTATCAATGCTAAATATTCTAATCATTATGACAGGCGAGGGAGTGTCCAATTATGAATTCAAAAAAGCTTTGTTGCATATGTGTGTTATTCTCGCTGCTTGCAGGATGTGCCTCTGAATCTTCTATTGATGAAAAGAAGAAAAAAGCTCAAGTCACACAAAGTAATATTAATAAAAACACTCCCCAGCAACTGACAGACAAAGATTTATTCGGTAATGAAACCACTCTGGCCGTATCCGAAGAGGATATTCAAGCTGCGCTTGATGGAGATGAGTTCCGCGTTCCCCTTAATTCTCCTGTAATACTTGTTCAATCCGGCAACCGCGCACCGGAAACCATTATGCAGGAGGAGATGCGAAAATATTATACTGTTTCCACATTCTCTGGTATCCCGGACAGGCAAAAGCCTCTGACTTGTAACAAAAACAAAGATAAAAATGAGAACGAGGATGTTGCCAGTGCTGAGAATATGAACTGGATGCAGGCACTGCGTTTTGTGGCTGCAAAAGGACATCAGAAAGTGATTATTGTTTACCAGGATACATTGCAGACAGGAAAATATGACTCTGCGCTGAAATCAACAGTATGGTCCGACTATAAAAATGAAAAACTCACCGACGCTATCTCCCTGCGCTACCTGGTACGTTTCACGCTGGTGGATGTGGCAACAGGTGAGTGGGCTACCTGGTCGCCGGTGAATTATGAATATAAAGTGCTTCCACCATTGCCCGACAAGAATGAAGCCAGTACGACTGATATGACAGAGCAGCAAATCATGCAACTTAAGCAAAAGACCTATAAAGCGATGGTAAAAGATTTGGTTAACCGCTATCAATAATAAATTATATCTGCCGCCAGGAATTTCTGGCGGCAATAATACAAAATTCTTTGCATAAGAAATTTTTCTTGACAAAGACAGTGCAAGAAAGGACATGGAATCCGGAGTTAAAAACTATTTGTTTTAGAATATTTAATTATTTAACTGCTGAATCTTCCTTGCGAGAAATATATTCATTATTACATTTCATGCCATTTTTAATATAGATTGCTCCTGGGAAAATTCCCGTATTATTACCGCAGGGGTGATAATTAGCATTGACATATCCTGTGACAAAAGGAGCTATTAAAGGTGCTATTACGATAGCTATTAGTAAAAATATAAGAGTTAGCTGTATTGTTATGTCTGTGGCGAAATTGATTACCTTCGTTTTTTTGATTAAGAATGATTTTATTATCGTAAGTAAAATCACATGAATATTTAAAAAGGAAAACGACATGAAACCAAAGCACAGAATCAACATTCTCCAATCATAAAATATTTCCGTGGAGCATTTTATTATTGAATATAGAGGTTTAACTCCGGTAAAAAACAAAGAAGCATTGAATGCAGGGAAAAATAATATGGCCATAAAAAACATCGAAAGAAACTCTTTTAATTTAACATGTAAACGCATGGTTAATCCTCATATCACGGGTGGAGTGTTAAGAACATACATAAATGGAGTCATGTTTTCCCTTTTCCATTTATCAAGTTCCTGTTGCCGTTTTAGTCCATCTCTAATTGCATATTTTAATTTTTCTGATAAATGGCATTGAGCATCGATTTCATTTAAAACAACTGTACACACTATCCCTGTCAGTAAAATTGCTCCTCCGACAAGAATTACTGGAAAGCCAAAGCTAACACAGGCAAAAGAAGCCAGGCTTCCAATAGCGGTTGCAACACCACCGGCTATAACTGCTTTGGCCACATCCATTGAAAAATCGCCAAGAAAATTAACCAGATCTCGCTCTGAACTCATAATAAATTCTATGGTTCTCCAGGCTACTGAAAACCAGATACAGAACTTAACTCCTTTTATTGATTCAGATAAAGCTCCTCGCCAGCCAATAGCGAGTTTCAGAACTTGAGGCGCTCGTGAAGAGAAAATATATTTACCGAGCTTTTCTAAAAGCCAGGGGCTGGATGTTGTGATTTTTATATATTTCTCTCCAAGTATTTCAAAGTAACTTGCTTTTGTATACTTTAAGGCATTAAGGTTAAATATAATTTTCCCATTGTCATCAAACTCAGTCATTAATTTACTCGCGTTAACTAACCAGGCGAGTGTATCTTTTATACCTGAAGGATGTGTAGTGATAAAATGAATGTAATCAAATGATGTTATTGGGTTGAGTATTTTTTTTGCAACATCAAGTGTCAAGAGAATAACATGATGAGTGTTCTGATGCCTTAACTCATCAATGAGTGGGACGTCGTTAAGATAAGGGTGCTGAGGTACTAGCTGGTTTATCGGCTGAGCCCCCCGAAGAATGTCACCCACATAATCAGCCCACTGTGCATTCTGTGTGTTGTTGTTATTCCTTAAACCAGCCATTTTATCTCTCCGCAATAGTAATTTATTATGTTATTACAGTAAGTTACTGTACACGATCCTGCCATTTACTCATTGCATTCGTACCGGCTAACGTATGCTCCCAGGAAATATCTTCATAAATAAAGGCAATTCTCTCCTGTGGTTCCAGTTCTTTTTCCAGGACAGCATGCGGTGTGACAAAATCAATACTTGATATTCGGGCTTTTGACAGATTTATTTTATAATAAGGCTGGTAAATACCCGCTTTACTGGTTCGGTAGAGTATAAATTCACATATTGCCATTTTTTCATTGTCACTAAGTGCTTTTGCCAGCAATGGTGAGGATTTATCAACCGGTTTGGTGATAATTAATTCATGATGATTGACATTTTGACTTCTTGAGATGGAATGCATTAACGCATAAACCATGATCTGATCTTTATGTTCTGGCTGCGCTTTGTTTCCGACAGAATCAAGCGTTGAGCAACCTGCTGAAATTAGCCCTTGTGTCTCTCCACTCAAAGATAAATAACTTATATTTGCCATGATAATCTCCTTTAATTAAATAATTATTTTTCGGCCGTGGTACCGGTTGCCGCCTCTGGCATGACGTTATTCTTCAGCAGCAGCCAGCGGCTTAACACGCCTTCGAGTCGCTCATTAATTTGTTTTTCCAGCGTATCTGTATTCTGCTTCTGCGCACGGGCATCCTGGTACTGCGTCAACAGAGACTCAACGGGTGTTTCCTGCCCCAGTCCCCGCTCCGCCTGCCAGATGACATTTTTGATATAGGAAAGGGTTAGTCCCTCTTTCTCGCGCTGCATCACTAGATCTGCAAAAGCATGTAAGTCCTGGCGGGTCTGCAACCAGCCACGCAACTGCGGGCTATTCTGTGCGCGGGTTTTGAGTGCCTCATTCCATTGTGTCGAGGCCTGTTGCTGTTGCAGGCTTTCCGGCCAGCGACTGTCGGCAACACGCATCATCTGCATCCCGGTTTCCAGCGGCTGTACCGGGGAGGTATCAAGAAGTTGTTGCAGCCTGCGCTCATAGTTTTCGAGTTCAGGTGAGGCCATCCACACCGTTGCTGCGCCCTGAGCGGTGTCGTTAACCTGTAACAGTTGCTGCTGCACCGGATAGACCTGCCACCACCACAATGCTGAGGCGACAGCCACTGAACAGGCGATCCCTGCGATAAACCCTCTTACCGTACTGCCTTGCTTTATCACACTGGCCTGTGGGGGATTCTCTGTCAGACTGCGCACTTCCACTTTCATCTCAGGTAGGCCGGGCAGGGGAGGCACTACCGCTTCTGGTGTGGAAGATGCCTGTGTTTCCGGGACATAAATCAGCGTTCTGACCGTGGTCTGTGCGGCGTTCTCAGTGTTACTCTTCAGCTGGGGTTCAAGCCGTTTACGCGTGTTCTGCATAAAATAGAGCAGATTCTCCACGCGCGGAACGCGCTTCAGTTCCACCTGCTGGAGCTTATCGCAGATAAGCTGCAATGCCCGCTCTGTGCGGTAGATCAGTGGTAGGTCGGATTCCGCAAAGGAGATTTGCTGACGCAGAATATTGCCGGTTCGGGAGTTAAACCAGTCCAGCATTTCAGTACGCGCCGGGCCGCCCTGCGGCCAGAACTTATCCCAGTCGTGGCTTACCATTGCCGCCAGCAGTTCCGCACCTTCGCAGAATCCCGCCAGTCCCTGGGTCCGTGTCCGGGCAAGCGTATAGTAGGTGGCGGTGTGTAAATCCACACCGTTGGCTTTAAAAATCGCCAGCGCCAGCGACTCCACCAGTTTCCAGTTCAGCTCAGGCTGTGACGGGTGGCTGGCTTTGTTTATTTCCTCGCGGATGGCGCTGAATTCCGGCAGCCCGCGCGGGTCACTGCCGGTAACGATAGTTTGTGTCAGTACGTTACTATTCATCCCTGCCTCCTCAGTACAGTGTGTCTGACAGACCAAACTGGCTGAACAACCCACCGCTGAACGGGTTATCTTCCGTGTCGGTATGCACACGGTAGGTCATCGCGCCACCGTCCACGCTAAAGCGCACGGTAAAGTTGCCATCCTGTACTCCGGTCAGTTGTCCGGCCCCGAACAGGCGGAACTGCGCCCACGGCCCGCTGAAGCTGATACTGCGCGGCGCGTTGCCGCTGGTGCCGATGAGCGTCAGCTTACTTTCGTTGCCTTCGCGCATGTTGTTAGGCCAGACCAGATGGGCGGTATAGTTACGGCCCTGGCTGTAATCGACTAACTGACCGTCAAGGTTCAGTACACTGCGGCGTTTATTGCCTGAAAGCGATACCGTTTCCACGGCAAAGGATGTTCCCAGACCGTTCTGTTTGCTGAAGAAGATGTCACGGATTTTCTGCGCAGTTTCCAGTTGCGCAATAATATCTTCGCGAATAATGACGTTGTTATCGCCATCCTCCAGACTCAGGTCATTATCGATAAACAGCTTCAGGTTCTGCTGGTAGAAGGTATCCAGTATGCCATCCGGTTTAAAGAAGCGTTCGAAGGCATCCAGTGAGGCATCCTGTGCAGAACGCGGATTAAACGGATAGTTATTTGCCAGTTGCTCGTTAAACGGTTTCACCACGCTGTCGCGCCAGTCCACTTCCATATAATGAACAGCCTCCACCATCACCACATGCCAGGCCTGGTCAGCCAGCCTGCCAACCCAGCGGTTGAGCGGAGCAGGCAGCGTTTTTGCCATCTGGCGGGTGGCGAATATCGGATCGCTGCTGTTCTGATCAAGCCGTAACTGCACGGCTTTCAGCGCCGATTTTCCTGGTACAGGCGCGTTCTGGATTGCCGGCAGGTAGCGGTGCAACTCGGTGAGTTGCTGATACACGGCCTGCATCGTGCTTTCTTTGTCTTTCTGTACTGCCAGGGTACTGTTTTCCGGGGCGAATTCATGCCCGAGGCGGGTGAGTAACTGGTAATCCGGCTCTGCCAGGGCTTCCTCCCGTTCTTTGGCAGAGAGTTTTTCAGAAAAGACGCCTGGCTGTGTGTTGTCACGCAGGACGGTCAGCGCCCGCTGCAAAGGCTGGTCGCCGCTGATAACCTGCTCCAGCGCCCCGGTCAGTTGTCCGATGGACTCAAAATTGCGGATATTCAGATTGTCCATCCCGGCCCGCCAGGTGGCGGTGTAGTCGCTGATATACTGCTCGGTCAACTGGCGCTGGATTTCCGCGCGGTCGGCGTCACTGTATTTCACGCTGCGGGTAAGGTTAAGTACCCAGGAATCCATCGCCGTCAGTTCAACCAGTTCATCGCGCTGTTTTACAAAATAGCTTTGCAGGCCGTAACGGGTAAGAAACTGTGGAACAACCAGTTTGTTGTCATCGGCAGATGTAAACACCTGGTCAAAGGTTGGCCCTACCTGGTCACGCAGATTGAGGTCGGCAGGAAGAACGCCCAGCGCCCGCGTTTTCAGGCTCTGGTAAACCCGCTGGTAGACAGGCAGTTTGCTCAGTTCTTTCTGTGCTGATACCACGGGCTTGTCATATGGCGTCCAGCGGCTGATGGCGTCACCGTCGCCCGCCTGACGCTCTGCATGCCAGTCAGTATGAGCCAGCGCGTAGTCAAGATGGGACATCAGTTGTGCCTGGATATCGCGCTGGCCGTGGAATTTTTCGCTCCAGCGTTTTGCCATATACTGCTTCACCACCTCATTGTTACGTCCGCTTTTGTCCTCCAGCATTCGCATTACGCGCAGCACCGCGAGTTTTTCTTCACTCTCCGGCGGCGCGGCGTTCATCGCTTTGACCAGCCCGTTAAACAGCGAGGGCAGGTAACGTTGCTCCAGCAGTTGCAGATAGGTCTGTTCCACATAAGGCCCGATACGTCGTCCCTGGTACAGTCCCATATCGGCCAGACGGCTGCGGTCGCCCCAGTCGCCATAGGCCAGTGTGGCATCGCGTACCGGGTTCAGAAGCGGCAGTTGCAGGTTGCCAAAGTCATCTTCCCCCTGCGGAGGCGGCACGTCCATAAAGGCTTTGGCCTGCTTAAGCACGGTGATGCCGGACTGATAGTTACCGTTGTAATAGTGATGCCAGCCGGTGATGAGCAGAAGTGCTGCCACGCCGCCTGTGGCAGAGAAAACTGTCAGGCGGCGACGGGAACGTATCAGCCAGGCGCGGCTCTCTGTTGCCAGATTAGGCTCTGCGAGTAATGCCTGCGGGAACAGGCTGCGGGTGAAATAAGGCGCGGTGTCCACCAGGGGCCAGGACGCCAGTGGGTTATTGCCCAGCCGGTACTGGCGGGCGGCAGACTGGGTGAATACATCATCCATCTGCCCACGCTGAAGCGAAGAGGTGAGATAGACACCACGCAGCATCACGTTCATATTTTCGCCATCAAGCAGACCCTCAAGCAGTGACACCAGCGGTTCACGGCTTCCCTGCATCTGGCGGGAAAAACTGAATAAAGACGTGCGGGTGTGAGTCTGAGCGACCATCAGATCCGGCAACGCCAGATTCATTCGATCCACCCATGTCTGCCAGAAAGCATTCAACTCTGTTCGCCAGTCATCATTTTCATGGGCGCGGCGGGTGAACGTGACGCCCAGAATCGCATCGCGATCCTGTCTGTTCAGTGACTGGAACAGGGCGGCAAAACCCTGCAATAAATCAAGCCGGGTGAGTACCACGTAAACCGGTAACTGGCAGTGAAGATGCTGGCGTATATCCTGCAAGCGGCTGCGCAGCGTCTGTAACAGATGCTCGCGGCGGCGTTTGTCTGCGGTAAGCAGATCGGGTAAATCGAGTGTCAGAATAATCCCGTTCAGCGGCTGGCGCGCGCGCTTTTCTTTCAGCCAGCCGAGGGCATGTTCCCACAGACGGCGATGCAGGATATCCGCATCAGCGGGAGCGCAGAGTGTGCCGTCGATATCAAAGATCACCGCCTGTTTACCGACATGGGGCGTAAGGTACAGGCGTTGTTCTGCGCCGCGCGCGCCCTCCGGGGCATAAATAATGTCGGACGGAAACCCCTCGCGCAGCAGTGTCGTTTTGCCACTGCCCGCCGGGCCGATGACCATATACCACGGCAACTGCCACAGGAAACGGCGGTTGTCGAGATAGCGTTGCAGGCGCAGCAGCCAGCGGTCAAGATAACGCTGCTGGGCGTTCAGTTCCACGCTGAGCGGATCAACGGCTTCCTCGCGCTGTTGCTTTTGCATTTTTTCAAGCTGTTGCAGGCGCTTCATCACCCGGACGGTAAGCCACATCAGGGCAATAATCCCCCACGCCGCCGTTGCCAGCCAGCGGTTCGCCAGTGGTTTGAGCCACTGTTCTTCATACAGCGTCCACGTCGGGCCTTTCCACCAGATCCACACCAGCAGAAAAATCCACGCCAGTATCAGCAGCCAGAAAGCAGAGACTTTAAACCGGGGCATCGCCGGTCGCAGGGCTGATTTGAGTCCGCTGAGTAGTCGGGGTGTTGGTAATCTGAACACAAAAACTCCTGTTCTCTTTTATTGTTCTGCCGTGAATTTTTGTTCTAGCTGCTCAAGCAGGGACGGCTCCCAGTCTGCCACCATCATCTGCAATCCCATCCTGAACAACATCCGGTACTGCTGCTGCGCAAGCTGTACCAGCCCCGCCTCTTCCGTCAACTGTGCGGCAAGGTACTGGCGGTGAAACTGATCGCGGGGATCGCCTTCGGGTAGCATGTCCAGATATCGCAGCGCCGCCTCCAGACCCTGCTCAGCAAAACAGGCTCTGGCTGCCTTCGATTCCTCACCGATTTGCGCAACCGGTGCAACTTTGGCGTCGGGCGAAGCTGCCAGCCATTGTTTCGTCTGCTCACTGATAAACGGTGTGTGGTCATTAAACAGCAGCCCGGTAAGCTGGGGCAGACGCTCAAGGAAGCGGATGACCTCATCGCGGATGGCGTCTGCCACCTGTTTGTAACCCAGACGCAGCGCCGTCTGTGCAGAAAGGCAGTGACCATCCAGCCAGTAAGGAGCCAGCAGTACGCTTTTCTCCACCTGCTGCCACAGCGCCATATCGGCACTACCGAGCTGAGCATGGTAATCTGCCACCATATCGGCGGAGACCGCAGCCAGTGGAGTACGGCCATCGCTTTCCGCCTGGGGCGTACTGGTGATGTTCTGCCAAAGCGCATGGCGGCGCAGACGGTAGCCCTGCGGTGAATCCGGCTGGCGTTCACATAAAATGGCCGCCACTTTTAACAGCGTGTCGCGCCAGGCTTTGTCGTCGTGACTGTCGATGACGATTTGGGGAGCCGGAGCACTGGGTTGCGTCACGCCGCTTTCAGACGTGGCGGTGGTCTGTGGTGAACTACCGGAGGCCGCCGGAGTGGGGACAGGAGCCGGTGCCGCACGATTAAACGCACGCTGGTACAGGGCAAAAAGATCATCAGTAGCCTGTGCCAGTTCCGGGGCGTTATGTGACTGCCAGCATTGCGCCAGTTTTGCCAGTTCCCCTGACAGCGCATCGCGCTGCTCTGTGGCGGCGTTCTGTGAAAAACCTTCAATACCTGTTTCAAAGCGTTTAATGACCTGGCTGGCAAAGCGTTTTTTATGCGCCATATTCTGCGGCGCAGCCACCGCCCAGTAATGCTCCACATACAGCGCCAGCAGACGAAAATCCTTACTCTCCGAAGCCAGAATGACCAGCCCCCGGCGCTGGAGTTCCGGGATATCCAGTTGACTGTGGGCCAGCGATCCCAGCTTGACGATTTCGCCGTCGATATACTCCCAGTTCGGGTTGTCATCTTTCAGCGCCGATGCCAGTTTCTCTTCCGGCAGGTTTTCCAGCAGGTGCGATATCCAGACATTCGGATCGCGTAAGTCCATTGCCATATTTTTATTCTCCCGCCCAGTGGCAGGCATCGCGCAGGGGAGCAATCGCCCTTGCCAGCCCGTCAATGTTAAAGGTCAGCTTTCCGGCGGCATTGTCTGCGCCGGTATCCACCGTCAGCGTTTTTGCGCCGAACAGTTGCTTAATTTCATCAATCCCGGATAACCCCCGGCTGGACTCCAGCAGGGTGCCGTTCTCGCGCACAAACCAGTGGCTGCGCAATGCCCGGTTGTCGGCATTCAGAGTGACGGCGATATCATGGACATCCAGAGGGTGCATCAGCGCCACCTGCATCCGGGTGATATTGTCCACGCAACTGAACATCAGCACCGGGCGTGGCGGAACATGACCGATAGCCGGGGTGGTTATCACCACCGTCGGGCGCTCCCCCGGCACCTGCGTCACCAGCAGTTCTGTGGTGTTGCCCTCGCGGCGTTTTTCCTGCTCTGTGGCGCGGGTCCAGGCCTCGCCCACAAAACCGGCTTTGACCAGCGCCCCGTCAAACCCTGACGGGGACAGCGGTGCCAGCAGGCGGTCATAGCAGTCAAGCCGCTCCAGCGCCGCGGACTCCCGCCGACAGGACTGCATGGCCTGTAACGTGGCTGTCGCATCCGGCGGGGTCGTGGTGGCGACGGCGACCGCCACACCGGCCATTGACGATGCTTCTGCGGGCGCGGCAGTGGCGGGTAAGCCCGTCATCAGGCCCGCGATAAACCATCCTGTCTGCCGGAAAACGCGCAACCTGCTCATAAAACCGTTTCATCCTTTGTGACGGACTCGTCGTTCTGAGCATCTTCCACGTCTGCCGTAAATGCGCCGTCCACTGCCGACAACCGAATCCGGGCAATCGCCGTGTTAGCCGCCATTTTCTGCAACAGCAGCAGCGAGAGCGGCGGTAGCATGTCGCCATCGATGACCGATTCCAGCATCCTCGCGCCGTTTTCCGCGCGGGTGACGCGGCTCATGATTTCGTCCGTCACTTCCGGTTCAATGACCACTTCTGCACCAAAGCGACTGCGCAGCACGTTATCCAGACGGGCCAGTTTTCCGGCGATAATGGTGGCGAGCGTCTCTTTCGACAGCGGCAGATACGGCACCACTTCCATACGCGCCAGCAGGGCAGGTTTGAAGAAGTCGGCCAGCACCGGATACAGTACTTCCTGCATGGTTTCCGGGTCATCGGCATGCTCGACTATTACCTGGTAGCCGAGGTTGGACGTCAGGAAGAAGACGATATTTTTGCAGTCAATCAGGCGGCCTTCACCGTCTGCCATTTCGCCCTTATCGAACGCCTGGTAGAACAGGTTGAGCACATCCGGGTGCGCTTTTTCCACTTCATCGAGCAGTACTACCGAGTAGGGTTTCTGACGAATCGCTTCGGTCAGTACGCCGCCTTCACCGTAGCCAACGTAGCCCGGAGGCGAACCAATCAGCCGCGAGACGGTGTGTTTCTCCTGGAATTCGGACATATTGATGGTGGTCAGGTACTGGCGACCGCCGTAGAGCAGCTCTGCCAGTTGCAGGACGGTTTCGGTTTTACCCACACCGCTGGGGCCAGCCAGCAGGAACGCACCGAGCGGGCGTCCCGGACGACGCAGGTCGGCGCGTGCGGTCAGTAGATGCTTATGCAGGCTGGCAATCGCCAGGTCCTGGCCTTTGATGGTGTCACCCAGCCATTTCGTCAGGTCGGTGATGACCGACATTTCATTCTGCGACAGGCGGTTGAGCGGCACGCCGGTCCATTCGGCAATCACCGCCGCAATCTGTTTTTTATCGACGTGCGGGGAGACCAGCAACCGGTCGTTATGCAGGGCGTCCAGTTCGGCAGTGAGCTGGGCCAGCCGCTGTACCGGGGAAACTGTTTCAGCGGTCTCTTCCGGTTGTTCTCTGTCGGCCTCATCAGCCGGTACGGCACCGGTATTATCCTGTTCTGACTCTGACTCTGGCTGCGTATCCTCCACGGTATCTGCGTCCGGCAACGGCGCCGCATCGTCCTCTGCCACGCCCAGTAACTGCTGGCGCAGCGCGATAATCTCCCGGACCAGCGTCTGCTGCTGGTGCCAGGCCGCTTCCAGTTCATCCAGCGCCGTCAGCGTTTCATCATACTGCACCAGCACCTCTGTCATCCGTGATGTGTCGGTACGCAGTCCGATGCGAAGCTCGCGCTCAAGCTGGCGAATTTCCGCCTCCTGCTGGTGGCTCAGAGTGGTCAGCGCCGAGATTTGCTTCGGCGGCGACGACAGGTTGATGGCCACACGGGCGCAGGCGGTATCCAGCACATCAATCGCTTTGTCCGGTAACTGACGCCCGGAGAGATAACGCTCGCTTAATGTCGCAGCGGCCTGCAAGGCGTCATCATCAATCAGCACGCCGTGAGACTGTTCATAGACCGCCGACAGACCGCGCAGAATAATGGTGGCTTCGGCAGCGTTGGGTTCGCTGACCTTCACCAACTGGAAGCGGCGCGACAGGGCGGCATCTTTTTCGAAGTATTTTTTGTACTCGCTCCAGGTGGTGGCGGCGATGGTTTTCAGCTCGCCGCGCGCCAGCGCCGGTTTGAGCAGGTTGGAGATATCCAGCCCGCCCTGCTGGTTGCCCGCGCCAATCAGGGTATGTGCTTCGTCGATAAACAGAATGACCGGCACCGGGGAGGAAATGACCTCCGCCATCAGCCCTTTGAAACGTTTTTCGAATTCACCCTTCACCGACGCCCCGGCCTGCAATGCGCCCAAGTCAAGGGTCATGATATCGGTGTTTTTCAGCTTGTCCGGCACCTGGCCTGCCACGATGCGCAGCGCCAGCCCTTCAATCAGTGCGCTTTTGCCCACGCCCGCTTCGCCCACCACCACCGGGTTGTTTTTACGGCGGCGGCAGAGAATGTCGATCATCAGGTCGATTTCGTGGTCGCGGCACAGTACCGGGTCAAGCCTGCCGTTACGGGCGTCTGCGGTCATGTTTTTGGCATAGCGGGCAAGCAGGGTGTCAGAGGCGTCCGTCATTGTGCCTGCGCCTTTACCGTCTGCATCCGGCACGACTGATTCCGCCGACTCCTGTGTCCACTGCACAAAGTCCTGTTGCAGACGGTCACGGTTAATGCCGGTCAACAGCCGGGCGGCAGCAGGCGGTATATAACGCAGCGGCGAATGCAGCAGGGCCAGCAGCAACACGCCGCCGCGCAGTTCGCTGTGCTGCATCTCAGCCGACGCCAGCAGCCAGCCCTCTTTAAGCCACTCAACCAGCATCGGGGAAAACGCCGGGTAGCTGTCCGCAGAACGGGCGGTTGTGTAGTTCTCTACCGTCAGCGCCTGGCGCAACTCTTCCATGCCAATATCGCCCTGGCGGGTAATAACCCGCAGGTCACTGCGTGGCATGGCGAGCATCTGAATGAGCACATGGCTGACGGTAATTTCCGCTGCCTGCTGACTCATACATTCAGAGGCGGCCATCTCCAGCGCCTGGCGGGAGAACAGGTTCAGCCGTTTTACCAGCGGGGGAAGATCAATCTGGATCATAAACGTCCTTATCGAAGTAATTTGTTTAGCTGGTGCAGGATGTCCTGCGTCTGGCTGTCCAGCCGCAACAGATAGAACAGGTAAAACAACGCCAGCACGACAACGCCACCACAAAAAATATGTTTAACAGTCAGGCGACTGATGAGCTGATAACGCCCGCCCTGGGTTTTTTTGTCCTGGTGTAACAGCGGGAAAGGGGCATCGCCGCGCAGTTTATGCAGAACGTGGTACAGACGGCGGTAGATCTGCTCAAATTCCCCCTGATCCTGTGCTGCCACTTTGTAGCGCCCGCGAAATCCCAGAGAAAAACAGATCCAGAGAAATTCCAGCAGATCCTGGTAACGTTTGGGTTCACGGATCAGGCGCTCCAGCAGGATGAAAACTTTCTCGCCACCCCAGGCTTCGTTGTGGAAATGGACCAGCAATGACTGCTTGATCCACTCGTTCTTGTTTGACCAGCCGTTACCGAGCGCCGCTTCATCAATAAACGTGCAGAGGATGTAGCGAAACGAGATAATCACGCCCGGTTCGTAGCCCTGCTCCTGAAGCAGTTGCTCCACGGCCTGAACATCTGTCACCACCTGAGCAAAAAGATGCTCCGGCATCGTCTGGCTGTTCATGGTTGAAAGGCGCATTACCATACCGAGTAGCGGCGTGGCCGCGTCGATCATCGGATTCAGGCTGTTGCCACGAAGCGCGAGATGGTAGTTGCGCTGGCTTTTTTCGTCGTGTCCGGTAAATGGTGGCAGAGACAGTGACCCCTCATCCATCGTCTTACCCTCTTATCGCCCACAGTTGCATGTTCAGATCCGGGAAACTGCCGGAAACATGCAGTGCAACGGCCCCGGCGGCAGCCATTTCTGTCCAGGCCTGGCCACTCTTGTCGAGTTCGAAATAGCTGAACCCGGAATGGTAAGGAAGCTGGCGGGGAGCCACCATAAGGGCACGCAATGGAATACCGGGGATCTGCACACTGACCATATTGCGGATTTTTTCCGGCGAGGAAATTTTCGACTGCTGGATAAACTGACGCTGGATCTGATCGACCGGCACGTTTGCCGCCACGGCCAGCACAAAGGTGGCAGATTGCAGCAGTTCTGTGTCATGGATATCGGCCTGCCAGATACCGTCACGCAGATGCAGCGGCAGATTGACCGCTCTTGGCGACAGTACGGTATGCAGCGCCCGTTTGACTTCCGGTAACAGTGTTTTAAATGTTTTGGTCAGATCATGATGATCATACACATCAAGCGGGCAGGGCAGGCGCGACGGCTCGGTAAAGGTCATCAGTTCACCCAGCAACCCAGCAAGATCAAGGTAGAAATCTTCCGGGTGGAGCTGGGATCGGCGGGCGCGATGGGTAAACCGGGTCTGGTTACGGTTAAGTAACTGCAACATCATAAATTCCGCCACATCCGCGATGCCGCTCTGCGCCGGAGAGCCAATACGGTTTGCCAGATCGCTTGCCCGTCCGCCAATGGCCCCCTGTACCTCTTTGAGATAAACACGCAGTTTCTTACTGACCTGAATATTCTGGCAGGAGGGGATAAAATCGTCATCCAACGTCAGGGAGCCATCGGCATGGCGATTGCTGATACGGCAAAGCGGGAGCGTAATATAGGCGCTCATATCTTCTGCACCGCTCATAATGCGCGGCGTCAGTTGTCCCAGCGTCAGTGTTCGCGTGTCACCTTCTTCTGAATGCAAATCCCGGACATCGGCATAATTCAGCCGGTAACGCCCGATTCGCCGCCCGTCGCTGATTTCATTTCTCACATCACTGGCGACCGGCAGAGCGAGGTAGATATTGCGGCTTCTCTCGTCCGGAAAATGTTGCGGGTGCAGCGGATCGGGCAGTGCGTCCTGGTCGGGGATAGAAAAGACGGTGCCGTCGGGCAGTGTGCCTGACGCGCTGTCAATCATGATCTTACCCTGTGCCAGCAGTTCATTGTTGAGAGTGAGTTCGGTAAATCCCCAGGATAAATCATTCATGGCCCGGAAACGCTGGTTATCCAGGTAGTCGTTGTAACGCTGCTGCTGCTGGAAATGGTGTGGACGCATCAGCATCCCTTCCTGCCACATCACCTTGTTGCGGGTGGTTGCCATAATTATTCATCCTCTTTTTTCATTTCGATGCTGCTTTGACGTACATGCACCAGCAGGCGGTAATGGTGGCCGGTTCCTTCCACCGTCTCGATTTGTTTTCATTCAGTGGCCTGGTCATCGGAGAAATAGGCCACGACACCAATAAACTGCGTTTTCTCATCCAGCTTTACCGGCGGCAGGGTTTTGATGGTGTCCGGCAACAGGTTGAAATCCTGGTGGTCGATATAGTTTTTACCCAGCACATCCGGTAGCGGCGTACTGGCTATCTGGTCATAGTCGGCTGCCAGCAATTTTGAGTCGTCAGTCAGGTACACCAGTTGCACATCCACGGCGGCTGATTCACCTTCCGCATTGGTATTGGTGTCCGGTTCGGTCAGCAGGGTGACGGTTATTTCCGAAGGTTGCTCCTTCAGGCTCCCGACCTGGATATCCGGGTTTTTGATCACCTCGCTGATTTTTTTCGCCGTTTCGCAGCCGGTTAATATGACGCACATCAGCACGCAGGCCAGAAACGCCTTCCTGTTCATGCTTCCGGCTCCCGCTGTTTTTCACGAAGCACCCGGTCATAGACCTGGGCGTAGACCTCGTTAAACAGCATCTCAAACCCCTGCTGGCGATCGGAGGCCAGTTCTTCGTAATAATGGCTGTACATTTGCCATGCTCCGGCATCATCCAGCGGCTGGCGCAGTTCATGGCTGCGGCGGTACTGCACAAAGCGGCGCAGCAGATTTTGTGGTGAGAAAGCATCCAGCAGGACACGAAGCGACTCCACAATCGCTGCCCGGTTAGCTTCTTCGTGGTGGCGGACATTGCGCAGGCTTTCACTGACGGCGGCGGGAGCCGCCAGATGTACCGGGCTTTTACCTTCGGCAAACATTACGTCGAGCGCGGTGGCGTAATCCATGTTCAGGCGCAGCGGGTTATCTTCCAGCGGGCGCAAATGTTTGTCTGAGAGGCTGTTACGCTGCTGCTGCAAATCGAGCAGACCTTTTATTGCGGCCTGTAACGTTCGTCCGGCCTCCTCCAGAAAATCATCCGCATCGTCGGAATTGCTCATGGTAAGCGAGCCGCCAAGACCGCGCAGTAAGGGGGTGACCGCAAGGTGGCGTTGCGCCATTTCTGCCGCAGAGACGTCGTCATTACGATCGCCGGGGCTGGCATAAATGGGCGGCAGATCCATAAACGGAGTATTGATCCCCCCATTACTTGCCGGATCGGACAGCGGTGCCGATGGCCGGACAGCCGCAATGCCTGAAAGCGGATCGCCCGTGGTAATCAGGCTTTCGGACTGAAGTGCCTGGAGTGGATCGGCAGAAAAACCGTTTACCACGGTGTCTGCAAGCTGGTGCCGGTGAGTCATTCCCGGATAGTGTGGCGCACCCTCCGTTGATAGCAGGGTATCCGTGAGCATATCGCGATTGGTAACGATGGTTTCGGGAGTGGCCATTTCCTCATCGTAATGGGGAATATCTCCCCGGTTCAGATGAACCCTCACCATCAGCCGTCCGATCTGGATCTCATCGCCCTGGCGCAACTGTATTAGGTCTGATGTTGCTGTGACTTTTGCCTGATTCAGCCACAGTTGTGCCGTCTGCGGGCGCAGACAAAATGTGCCATCGTGCAGGATAACGGTAAAAGCCTGGGCCGGAATGCTCTGCTGACGATCCTGTACCGACCAGTGGCATTCGGGGCCATGGCCGACATTTCCCTGCTGTGTGAATAGACAGCGCGCCGCCCGCCCGCTTTCCAGCTCACTGCCGTTAATGACCTGCAATGAAAGCGTCTGTAGTTTCTCTTCCGGCATATTCTGCTCCGTGATTATCATAATTTACGACCGTACCCTGATGGTGACTGAGGGTCGTTCTTCCGGTGTGCCGAGGAAGCTGGTCCAGCCCAGCAGCGCACTTTTGTTATCACCCAGGCGCATTGCGCCCACCTGCTCCGGCGCCAGCCCCAGATGTAAGTCCCAGGCAAGCTGATCGCGCAGGATGAAGGACACGAACATCGTCAGTGGCAGGAAGTTTTCGCCGGACGGCAGAAAAGAGAGGAACTGTTTTCGGGTCAGGCTGGTAATACTGAGCTGGAATTTTCCGCTGAGATCGGGCACTCGTGTACCCAGAACAAAGTTGCCCAGTACCGATCTTCCCGCCAGTTTTTCGCCATTTTTAAGAGAATAGCTCCCCAGACTATTTTGCTGATCCGGTTCAATATCCACCTTGCGACGTTGCCAGTTTTGCAGCGTCACTTCTGACAAATCAAAGCAGTGGGACACCAGGCCACAGATTATTTCCGGGGATCGTCCCGGATTTGCCAGGATCCCGGAATACGCCAGCATTTTGCTGTGATTAATCGCCAGCTTATCGCGAAGCTGGCGGTGGCCCAGCCCGACAAGGGAGTACATGCGCTGCGAGAACGCATCCACACCGCCGTTACGAAAACTGATGTGATAGCGGTACTTACGCCAGATATGCCAGACAAACTGGGTCAGGCGGTGGCTGAACATATCCAGAAAATCACCTACCGGACTTTGTTCATGTACCGCTTTCCAGGCCAGGTGATCGAGGTAATAACCGGGGAGAGGCGACTGGCTCCCCTGTAACCCCATAAAGGTGGTGGTCATCCTGAATGCCCCTGATGTATCCCGTTTCAGCGCACTGATATCACTGCACGGGAAGGCAAGGCTGGCATCGGCGCTGAAACGCAGGGTTTCCTGTGCCGGATCGTCGCGCAGGGATAATTCTGGCGTCCCCTTTTCACCCTTTGCCAGGCGGTGCAACAGCTCCGCCATCGCAAAAAAATTGTAAGAGCAGGCATTATGGAAAACCTGTGCCAGCGGATCATTCTGCTCTTTATCTGCCGGGGGATTTCCCGGACTCAGATAAGAGGATGCTGCCCGATTCTTTCCGTCCATTTCCATGTCTCCTGGCTTTCTGTGTTCACAACGGTCAGCATGTGGAATGAGTTAACGCTGGCGTACAGCGACAGAAAATGCGAAAGCACCGTACCGAGCAGATACATTTCCCCTTCACAGACAAACGGCTCCGGGTGCAGATACAGCGTGGAGGCCAGCCCCCGGACGGGAATACCCGTAAACAGGCGATCAACGGGGCGGGTCTCCAGACGCTCAATGGCATCCAGCTTTTGTTGTGACAGCCGTGCCGTCTGCGGATGATGGATTGCGTGGCGATCAAAGTTGGCGATGACCTGCTTCAGCGCGTCCGTATCCAGTAATGACAGATAATTCAGGTTCATGGCGGAGAGTAGGGACCAGTGCAGGCTGCCATCAATGACCGGCCAGAGTGGTTGCGTCGGGCGGGTAATGTTGCGAAAGGAAGCAACAGCCGCATTTTTACCGGTTGTGCCGGTGATATCGCCGGAACGAATTTGTGACGGAAGCTCACGGTTGGTACAGGTCAGCGATACCGAAACCACTTCATTACTGAGCAGAGATTCGTCTGACGGATAACTGCCATCAGCATGTATAAAGGCAAGGGTATGATCAAAGCCGCGATGGAACAGGGATGTTTTGGTCCGGTGATGCCAGTACACCACTTCCCGCTTCCCGCTTCCGGCTGTATTCCATCTGATGGCTGAAACTTTCAAAGGCTGGCCACTGGCGCGCGGCCTGCGTCGAAACAGGACGCCCCAGATCTTTTTTCCTGAACATATCCTGGACCTGGCTCACCACACTGTTAACGGAAAATACATCGTAATGTTGTGGGTAATGGCGGCTGGGAACCAGCGGATAGTCTGCCCGCCGGTTGTCCAGCGTGATGGCTTCTGCATGGTGGATAAATAAATTAATGGCAGGTGCGCAATACAGGCGCAGGGAATCGCGGCGCAGCCGGATGTCCACGGGCAAAGGGCGCGAAAAACGCAGTTGCAGGGTAAAGAATTCCGCCTGCAATCCGTCAGGCAAAGCCGGACAACCACAAAGATCAAAAAAGAGAAACGCATCGGGGTAACAGAAATACTCCTGAAGGATCCGGTAGCCGCTGTGGACGTTTTTCGGCCAGGGCAGCATGGCATCCTGCGGCTCAAAACCGACAGCTTTTAGCATAAACTCAGGCAGGCGAATATGCTGTTCACCCATAGTCAGGTCGGCACCCTGCAAGTATTCGCAGAACCATAAATAAAGCTGGTCACGGGTATAGTTGTCGTCATTGCCGAGCCAGAAGCGAAGTTTGTTCAGATCCAGCGTGCGGAAGTCCGTTCCCGGTGCGACCGAAAAGGTGATGTTGATAACACCATTACGGGTCGTACTGCGGTTTTCAATCTGCTCCAGGCGAACGGGCAGCAGCCAGATATCCCGGCAGAGGGTGAAGGTACAGGGAGGCGGCTCCTCCTTTTTAGCATCAGAGGGCAGCACTTCATCAACTCTGATTTCCCCGGCGTTGGTTGTAAACTGCTCATTACGGGGGATTAACACCGGTACAGAAGACTTATCCATATCCGGCGTATATTCAATAAGGGTCATTGCCGGAACCGGACGCAGGTAATTAGGCCATAGCATCTTAATAAGCCCGTGCGTCAGTTCTGGGAATTCATCCTCAATTTTCTGGCGGAGATTGCCGGTAAGAAAAGCCACCCCTTCCAGCAGGCGTTCAATATCCGGATCCGCATCTTTTTCGGCCAGGAAGCGGGCCAGATGGGGTTTTTCCGTTGCCAGCAGCTTGCTAAGCTGGCGCAGGTAATCGAGTTCTTCCCGGAAATAGCGTTCTTCAAATTCCATTTGTCAGTCCACCCGGTAATGCTGGCTGCCATTCGGTGCCATATCAAATTCAAGCACCTCATGCGTTTCGTTAAATGTCACCCAGGCTGTAATATGAAACGTCATATCCAGCGGGCTGGAGGCGGATGAAACCACTACCTGCACTTCAGCGTGTGAGATCCGGGGTTCATAGCGTTCTATACATTGCTCGATGGCCCGACTCATGGATTCGCGGAAGTTTTCAGCCCCTTCCGGTTCATCAATGCCCAGCTCAGGCGCACCCCGGCAACTACCGGACCGGGTATTAAGAATGTTTCGTAGGTTCTGGCGAATGGATTGCCTGAGCGAATGAATACTGCCTCCCTGCCGGTTTCTGGCCGAAGAGGCTTCCATACGCTCAAAAAGAGAACCTGTGGTTCTTTCCCGATCCGGTATCATGGTGTGTTACTCCCTGTCTAACCGGCCAACCAGGGAAAGCTCAAAATTTGCCCCCATAAATTTAAAATGAGGTCTCACGCTTAGCGCAACCTGGTACCAGCCGGGTTCGCCTTCTACATCCATAACCTCAACTTTGGCAGCGCGCAGAGGTTTGCGGCTGCGCACGTCTGCAGGCGGGTTTTCCTGGTCGGCAACATACTGACGGATCCAGGTATTAAGCTCTCTTTCTAAGTCGCTCCTTTCTTTCCATGACCCCAGTTGTTCACGCTGCAACACCTTGATGTAGTGCGCTAACCGATTGATGATGAAGAGATAAGGAAGCTGCGTACCCAGCTTATAGTTGGTTTCTGCATCTTTTCCCGGAAAGTGCTTCGGTTTTTGTACCGAGTTTGCAGAGAAAAAGGCTGCATTATCAGAGTCTTTACGCATGGTAAGGGTGATAAAACCCTCTTCAGCCAGTTCAAATTCGCGGCGATCGGTGACCAGCATCTCGGTTGGGATTTTGGCCTGAATCTGCCCCATCGTTTCGAACAGATGCACCGGCAGATCTTTCACTGCGCCGCCGCTTTGCGGACCGATAATGTTTGGACACCAGCGGTATTTGGCAAAACTGTCTGCGATATTGCATGCCAGCATCCAGGCCGTATTACCCCACAGATAATCTTCGTGGTTCTGGCTGACATCTTCGTAATAGTTAAAGTTCTTAACAGGGTTATCTGTTGGTGAATAGGGCTGGCGAAGCAGGAAGCGGGGTGCCGTAAGCCCTAAATAGCGCGAATCTTCCGAGTCACGCAGGGCGCGCCATTTGGTGTAGGCCGGACCTTCAAAGATGGCATAAAGATCTTTGATATTAGGCAGTTCGGTCCACGAGTTCAGCCCCATAAACTCCGGGGAAACGGAGGACAGGAACGGTGCGTGCGCCATTGCGCCCACTGCACTGACGTATTGCAGCAGTTTCATGTCAGGCGCGGTATTTTTGAACTCATAAGCGCCCAGCACGGCAGCGATGGGTTCACCGCCAAACTGTCCGAAACCGGACGAATAAACGTGCTTATAAAATCCGGACTGAATAATTTCTGGCGCAAACTCAAAGTCTTCCAGAAGTTCCTGCTTGGTGACATGAAGCACGTTGACCTTGATGTTTTCACGGAAATCAACGCGATCCACCATGGTTTTCAGTGAGCGCCAGAACGACTCGACCTGCTGAAAGGCAGGCGCATGGATGATGACATCCATCTGGCGGCTGATGCGTTCATCAATATCTGCAATCATGCTGTCCACGGCCAGTTTATTGACCGGTTCGGCAGATGCAGTGGATTGCAGGATGCTGGCAATAAAGGCTGTCACACCCTGGCGGGCAACGTCATAACCTTCCGAACCGGGCTGAATACGGGTCTGTGCCATGATTTGATCAAGCAGCGACGATGCCTGCTCAGGCTGCCCGGCATGACTGGAAACGAGTTCCTCTTCCTGTAAAGACATACTGAAAATCCTTCTGTTTTAGCTGTGTTTCTGAAACCGGCTTTTCGCCATCAGTGAAGTACGCGCTGCCAGTGCGACGCGCTCTGCTGAAACTCACAAAAATGGATAATCTCATCCAATAGATCACTGATACGGCGATCCAGTGTTGTAATCAGCGCAGCCACACCATCCTGGTTGATTTCAACGGACGGGCTGAAACATACCTGGTAAACCACCTGCAGAATGTTTGCAACAGAGAGGTGGTATGTCCCGGAGATATTTTTGTGTGCCGTCATGCCTGGATAACCCTGTTTAATGAAATAGTGGTGGTTATTTATTGCTCACCTGGCCGATTTCTTTGAGCAACTGCTCGCGGGACTCTTCATTTTCCAGCAATGCCTGGAGCTGGGTACGGAATGCCGGAAGGTTACCCATCGGCCCCTTCAGTGCAGTCAGTGCTTCACGCAGTTCCAGCAATTTATTCACTTCCGGAACCTGCCGGGCCACGCTATCTGGTGAAAAATCATCCAGTGACTTGATATTCAGCGCCACATTCAGCTCATCGTCCGTTGTGCTTCCCTTCAGCGTGGCGGGGACGGTAAAATTGAGGCCAATGGCTGCTTCAGCCATCACTGCACCGAAATTGTGCTTGTTAACGGAAACTGCCTGACGTTCATCCAGTGAGGATGTTTCCTGCGTATTTCCGGTATCGCCGACAACGAGCATGTTAAGCGGAAGTTCCACTTCAGCCGTCTGGCCATCTGTTTTTGGGACATACGATATATTAATACGTTCGCGAGGCGCGACGCTGCCTTCAAATTTTTTGCTCATAAAAGTGATCCGTCATGTTATCTCGTACAGGCCATGAACACGGCATATTCGTACCGTAAAAAATATCGGAAATGCCGCCTTGATGGCGGTGAAAATAAAATCACCACTCCTTCATCACCCCGCATTTTACGCTTCAAAATAAATAAGAAAAGGACTTTTTATCGATCGTAAAGAGGGGTATTCTGCAAGCGTTAAATAGATTGTATGAACCTGTGCAATTCGCGTCAGGTGTATTATGGCAATAATTTAAATATAGAATTTTTATGTATCTTATTGAATTATATAATAATTTTATTAAACATAAGCTAATCTAATGATTGCTTGTTTATATATTTGTTTTGTGATTGATTAAGTGGGTATTTTTAAGGAATATCTCAAAAATTATCAAAATGATAATTCAGAAAGGATAAATACAATATTTATTCATGATTCAGCTTTGGCCATTTTATGGAGGCAATACGGACTTTGAACAGTTGGGTATGGTTATCCAGATATATATTATTAAGCTATTGCTGAATAAGAGATTTAATGATTTTAAAAATAGTTTTTACGACAACCGTAAATTCTAGCTCGGTTTGTATGTAAAAAATACTGAAAATGATGCGGTTCCGTGAAGTGAGCTGCATCTGCCTGTCTGGGATTAACGGCAGGTCATTGTAAGTAGTAATTAACCACGTTAACAAGGAGTTTACAAATGCCAACACCGTGTTATATCTCCATCACTGGTCAGACCCAGGGAAATATTACTGCAGGTGCATTTACCGCTGATTCTGTCGGCAACATCTATGTGCAGGGGCACGAAGACGAGATGCTGGTGCAGGAATTCCTGCATAACGTTACTGTCCCGACCGATCCTCAGTCCGGTCAGCCTGCGGGTCAGCGTGCTCACAAGCCTTTCATTTTTACCGTGGCGCTGAACAAAGCGGTTCCGCTGATGTACAACGCACTGGCCTCCGGCGAAATGCTGCCAACCACTGAACTTCACTGGTGGCGTACCTCTGTGGAAGGCAAACAGGAGCATTATTTCACTACCCGCCTGACTGATTCGACGATTGTCGATATGAAACTGCATATGCCGCATTGCCAGGACCCGGCGAAACGCGAGTTCACCCAGTTGCTCGAAGTTTCACTGGCCTACCGCAAAATTGAATGGGAACACGTCAAATCTGGCACCTCCGGTGCCGACGACTGGCGCGCACCGCTGGAAGCATAAGTTAAGCCAACAGCATCCGGCTATCAGGCCGGATGCTGTTTTTGTATTACGCCGTAGAAAGAAAGGTTGTCAGTAAGGGGTTACGTTCACGGGAGATGGCGGCTGCCGGAAACTTCGGCGGTAGCGTGCCTGAACGCAAGCGTAACACTGTACTGTCACAGCCGCTTTAACAGCGAACTGTCTGTTTTTCCTTAACCCCGGAGGTTGCTATGTCAACCGGATTACGTTTCACGCTGGAAGTGGACGGCCTGCCACCGGATGCTTTTGCGGTGGTTTCCTTTCATCTGAACCAGTCACTCTCTTCGCTTTTTTCCCTCGATCTCTCTCTGGTCAGCCAGCAGTTTCTCTCCCTTGAATTCCAGCAGATCCTCGACAAAATGGCCTACCTGACGATATGGCAGGGCGATGACGTACAGCGCCGGGTGAAAGGCGTGGTGACCTGGTTTGAACTCGGGGAGAACGACAAAAACCAGATGCTGTACAGCATGAAGGTGCACCCGCCGCTGTGGCGTGCCGGTCTGCGCCAGAACTTCCGTATCTTCCAGAACGAGGACATCAAAAGCATCCTCGGCACGATGTTGCAGGAAAACGGGGTGACCGAATGGAGTCCGCTGTTCAGCGAGCCGCATCCTTCCCGTGAGTTTTGTGTCCAGTACG
>OKSH01001167.1_pt1 | contig 24764 bp, 17 predicted proteins | sample 1601231 | NCBI WGS metagenome assembly OKSH01 (sample SAMEA3541596, study PRJEB24748) | human gut metagenome | biome: human gut; feature: human-associated habitat; material: faeces | place: China | collected 2012
ATGTCGCCGTCGCTGGCGCTGAAAAAATAGAGACCGCCGCCATGAAGGGCTTGATTTTTCGATATGACCACATCATCAGTTATGGTCAGGCTGGACAGAGGCCCATTGTTGCGAAAACCTGAGAAATAAATACCGCCGCCATTACCAGTGACAGTATTCTCAGTAATTTTAGCTCGGCCGTCAATCTCTACGTCGATACCGGTGTTTTGGTCATAGGAACGAAGGTAGAGACCGCCGCCATTGGGGGCGGAGTTGTTTTGAATCAAAGCGTCATCGGTGACTGTGATCCTGTCTTCTTTATGCCGGGCCGCAAACATGATGCCGCCGCCGTTCGATTCAGAGTGACAGCCGACGATGGCGGCGCTGCCGTTCATGACCATGGTATTGGTGTAATTGACCGCGCCTGACAGATAGACGCCGCCGCCTTCACGAAAAGCGTTATTGTTCTGCAGTACTGCGCCGTCGCCGAGTATGAAAGTGCCTCCCGTCACAAAGACCAGGGAGCGGTTTGTCTCATTGGTAATTGGATGATTTGTTTTGTCCCCGTCGATGACGATGTTTTCCAGCGTCAGGACGCCGCCTGCTATTCTGATCAGATAACTGAAAAAGCTGCTGCCGCGGGTCAGGGTAAAAATGCTGCCGGCAACAGACTTGACCGTGACATCATAGGTAATTTGGATCTGAGAAGAAAGAGAAAAGTCAGAAGTGATTTCGATAGGGGATTCCTGCCTGGATAAGGCCGCGCGAAAATCGGATTCGTTAGATACCTGTGTCATTTTAATCTCCATTCTGCCGTTGACGCTGACGGCTGAAAAGTTTTTAAACGGTGTGCGTCTTACACCAGATTGCTCGATATGTAGAATAAAATGACAGCGATATTACTTTATCATATTCATCTTTTAAATTTGCGGTTCCAATCCAAGTGTGATAAAATATATTGCAGTTTGAATAGAATGGAGATGACAGCAGTGAAAGACAAGGAATTGGCGAAGGAGATAGAAGAAATCCTGGAGGACAACAGGCAGCAATCAGAACGGCTGAACTGCAGGCTGAATTTACAGTTAGTAGACTGTAGCAGGGAAGAAGGATTTGTTGAATTCGCTTTTGATGTGAAAGAATGGTGCCTGAATCCTTATAACGGCGTTCATGGAGGCGCAATCTGCACGCTTTTTGACACAGGTTTAGGTATGGGGGCGGTAGCGATTACCCAGAAGATGGTATCGACCACAGACATCTCAGTCAGCTTTTTAAAGCCGATGAACGGAAAGCGCTATATCATCAGGGCCGAGTACACGCAGATCGGCAGAAGGATGGCTCGCAGCGTGGGCAAGGCAATCGATGCAGAAACCGGCGTGGTCTGTGCCACGTCCATGGCCAGTTTCGTTTTGACAGAATCGAGAGCCAAGGGTCTGCAAGTATAACAGCTGCTTGGAGTCCCAAATCAAAGGCGCGCCGCGCCTCTTTAAATTATTGAAATAAGGCCTTCACAAAAACGGTCAATGGGTTTACGATAGAGAAAACTCATTGACCGTTTCGGTATACGACAAAAAATGGAGGCAGATATGAATGAAAAGTTTTGGGCGCTGCCCAAAGACAAACAGGACCGTATCATCAATTCGGCGTTGGAAGTCTTCGCCAAGAACGAATACAAGAAGGCGCCGATGTCGGAGATCGCCAGTGCGGCAAATATCTCAAAGTCATTGCTTTTTCATTACTTTCACAATAAAAAAGAACTGTATCTTTTCCTGTACGATTATGCCATTAGTACCCAACTGCGGAAATTAAGGGAAGCAGACATCATGAAGGAAACGGACTTTATGGAGATGTTTCGGAAATCGGTCCGGGTAAAATGCCAGGTGGCGAGGGAGTACACCTATATGAACCAGTTTCTAATTCGGGCGTATTTTGAAGATGAACCGGAGCTGGCTGACAAATTGGGTCCTAAACTGACAGGGCTGATCGACGCAAGTTCCGAAAAACTTCTTTCGCTGATTGACAAATCCAAGTTCAAGGAAGAATCAGATGCGGCCATGCTGTTAAAACTCAGTATCTGGATTGGCGAAGGCTATATGCTGCATCAGCTGAGAGGGAAGGGATCGGATATCGATCAATGGGAAAAAGATTTTATAGAATTGATTGAGTTTTGGAAGAAGAACCACTATTTGGAGGAATATCAATGAGCGTAATTGAAGTAAGCCGCCTGACCAAGGATTATGGCAGCGGCAAAGGCATCTTTGATGTCAACCTCAGCGTGGAGCGGGGGGAAATCTTTGGCTTCCTGGGACCTAACGGGGCGGGGAAGACTACCACCATCAGAAACCTGCTGGGATTTGTCAAGCCGGATGCCGGGCAAGTGAAAATCGACGGACTGGACTGCTTTACAGGCGCTGCCAGGATTCATCAAAACCTGGGTTACCTGGCCGGGGAATTGGCTTTTCTCGACGACCTTTCGGGTAAGCAGATGATTCAGTTCATCGCCGAGTTAAAGGGTGTCAGCGATCAAAATCGTATTGATGAATTGATGGAGCGGTTTGGCCTCAATCCCCAGGGTAAAATCAAGAAGATGTCCAAGGGAATGAAACAGAAGATCGGCATCGTCTGCGCCTTTATGAACGACCCTGACGTTATCATTTTAGACGAGCCCACCAGCGGACTGGACCCTTTGATGCAGAATGAATTCGTCGAGCTTCTCTTAGAAGAGAAGCAAAAAGGAAAGACCATCTTCATGTCTTCCCACATCTTTGAAGAGGTGGAACGAACCTGCGACAGAACCGCCATCATTAAAGACGGAAAGATTGTTACCATTGAGGATATGGCCTCGTTGAAAGCCAAAAAACAGAAATCCTTTGTCATCACCTTTGACAGCGAAAAAGAACGGCAGCGGTTCTCATCGGAGCCTTTTGAAATCGCAAGAGCAGAGGGAAACACCGCCATCGTGGTTTTATCTGGCGATGTCGACGGGTTCATGAAGGCGATAGCAGGCTACCAGGTGCGGGATCTGGACATAAAAGCCTCGTCCCTGGAAGAAATCTTTCTGCATTATTATGGAGAGGAGGCGGCAAAATGATTTCCACACCTTTATTAAAACGAAGCCTGTGGTCAGGCTTTAAACTGATGATTCCCTTTATTGCAATTTTGGCTATGTACAGTGTGATGATCATTTGGATGTACGATCCGGAACTGAGCAAATCCCTGGACCAGTTCCAGGACATCATGCCGGATTTAATGGCCGCTGTAGGGATGACAGGCAGTACCGGTACTTTGATCGAGTTTATCCACACGTACCTATATGGATTCATCATGCTGTTCATTCCGATCATCTATGTGATTATGCTGGCAAATAAATTCATCATGCGCTATGTGGACAACGGATCGATTGCATGTATACTGGCTACGGCTAATTCGAGAAAGAGAGTGATTTTCACGCAGATGTTATCAGTTACGATTCTGGTCGTCGTACTGATCGGGATTTCTACGGCAATCGGCTGCGTCAGCAGCGCCGTCATGTTTCCCGGAGATTTGGACGTCACAAGGTATCTAAAGCTCAATGGAGCAGTCGTTCTGTTTGACCTGGCAATCAGTGGAATCTGTGTGTTTGCCGCCTGCTTCTTTAATGAAAGCAGATGGTATCTGGCTTTGGGTGGGGGACTGCCTTTGGTCTTTTATGTCATTCAAATGATGGCCAACATGGGCGATAAGCTGGAAAATCTGAGGTATGTGACGATTTATACTCTGATGCCCGGCCAGGATATTTTAGCAGGCACGGGAAATGTGGCGCTTTGCTGCATCACGATGGTTCTGATTTGGCTGATATTCTATGCGGCGGGAGGCCTGATCTTCATAAAAAAGGATTTATCAGTATAACTGGCAGTATAAAAGAGAGTTTTCCAACCTTGGAAGCTCTCTTTTCTTTATTTTCCAACAGGTTTTTTTAGAAAAGAACTTGTTAATTAGATTACGAGATATTACAATAGAAGCCAAGGGATACGACTTGCAGTGTGAAGGAGAGTGTGAAATGTCCAACCATGACGAAAACTTATTTTCAGGAACTTTTTTGCTAGAAATCGTGAAAGAACTCAACGCAAACGTCTATATCACAGATATTGAGACGAATCACATCGTGTACATGAACGATACGATGAAGAAAGACTTCCGCCTGGACCATCCGGAAGGGAAAGTCTGCTGGCAGGTGTTACAGGAGAACATGTCAGAGCGCTGCCAATTTTGCAGAATCAGTGAATTACTGCAGAATGGGGGAAAAGGTTGTCTTTGGGTTGAGGAAAATACGAAGACGGGAAAGGTCTATCAAAATTATGATCGCCTGATTGAAAACGAAGGTAAAAAGTACTTTGTGCAGTGTTCGTCAGACGTGACGGAATTTACCAAAATGTCGAGGACTGCGCGTACTGACGAGCTGACCAGTATGCTGAACAGGCGCGCCGGCAAAGAAAAATTAATCGAATTGATCGACATGGCAAAAGACAAGGAAAAGATTATCACAGTCGTCCTGTGCGATGTCAATCAGCTGAAAAAAATCAACGACCTTTATGGACATATAGAAGGAGACCGCCTTTTACGATATTTCTCTTCTATCATTCGGCAGAACATCAGCAAAAGAGACTTAGTGTTCCGACTCAGCGGAGATGAATTCGTTCTGGCCTTTTATGACAAAGACGCCAAGGAGGCGGAGAAAAAGGTACAGTGGGTCAAGAAACAGCTGAAAGAAGAGAAGAACAGCTTTTCTGTTCAGTACGAAGTCTCTTTCAGCTATGGCCTTATGGAAATTTACCCGGAAGATCAATATATCCTTTCTGATATCATTTCCCGCGCAGATGAACGGATGTATCTGCAGAAGCGGGATTATCACATTAAGCAAGCCAAGATGGAACTGCAGCAAGTTACCGAAAATCAGGCAGTTACAGACTTTGAATACGACAAAGATCACCTTTACGACGCCCTGTCCGGCAGCGTAGACGACTATGTTTTTGTTGGCAATATGAAGACAGGGACCTTTCGTTATCCTCCCGCAATGGTAGAGGCTTTCGGGCTGCCCGGAGAAGTGGTGGAAAACGCCGCTGCCTTTTGGTCAGATTTGATTCATCCCCACGACGAAAAAGCGTTCCTGGAAAGCAATCAGGAAATTGCTGACGGCAGAACCAATTACCACGATATCGAATATCGCGCTAAGAATGTAAAAGGAGAGTGGATCTGGCTCAGGTGCAGGGGCAGGATGATTACCAACCAAGAAGGGGAACCCTATCTGTTTGCAGGCATGATAACGAATCAGGGCAAAAAGGATAAGACGGATCATATGACAGGTCTCTTTAATAAGTATGAGTTTGAAGGGGCAGTCAAAGAGTTTCTCGTCAACGAAAATGCAGAAAAAATGGGCATTATGGTTCTGAATCTGGATTCGTTTAAGAACATCAACGACTTTTACGATCAGTCCTTCGGCGATGAGATTCTGCGCATCACCGCGCAGAAAATACAGTCCATGCTGCCGCCGGCCGCCCGGCTGTATCGTTTGGATGGCGACCAGTTCGGCATCTTTATGCCTGGCAGTGATGAAAACGAAGGACTAGCTGTCTTCGGCAGAATCCAGCGGACGTTCTATAAACAGCAGGAGCACAATGGAAGAAAATATTTCTGTACGTTATCGGCCGGCTATGTCTCCTATCCGAAGGATGGGGACAACTATCTGGATTTACTGAAGTACGCTCACTATTCGTTGGAGTATTCCAAGCTGATGGGCAAAAATCGGATTACGTTGTTTTCGGATGATATTTTATATAAAAAGGCCAGAACCCTGGAACTGAATCAGCTGCTCAGAGAAAGCATTGACAGAGGATTTATCGGATTTTCTGTCCACTACCAGCCACAGATTGATTCATGCACTGGCGAGGTGTACGGCGCGGAGGCTTTGGCCAGATGGCATTGTACAGAGTACGGTGATGTGTCTCCGGTAGAATTTATACCTCTTTTGGAGCAGAACGGCTTAATTGTGCAGTTGGGAAAGTGGGTCTTTGAGCAGGCGGCGCACCAGTGCAAAAAGTGGAGCCGTGTAAAAGACGATTTCCATATGAGCGTCAATCTGTCCTATCGGCAGCTTTTGGACGGAACGATTCTGGATTTTATGCAGGCAACTCTGCACGAAATTAATCTGGATCCGTCCAAAATTACCATGGAATTGACAGAGACTTATCTGATTGAGGAGAACAGCACTCTGCGAAAGATTGTCGACGGCATGCAGGACTTGGGAATCCAGATCGCTATGGATGACTTCGGCAAGGGGTACTCTTCCTTGTTTTCACTGAAAACACTGCCAGTAGATATTGTGAAAATTGATAGAGGATTTGTAAAAAATATCAATACAGATTTGTTCAACGCCACCTTTGTGAGGACGATTACAGAGCTTTGCCACGACGTAGGTAAAAAAGTCTGCCTGGAGGGTGTTGAAACAGAAATCGAATACAATGCGATCAAAGATAAGGGCATCGAGTTGATACAGGGCTTTTTCTTTGGACGACCTGTACCGGCGGATGTATTTGAAAGCCTGTTTTTTCAGGATTAGACGAGGCTGATTAATTTTTGATTTTCCTAAAGGGAGACTGACTTATGAAAGAAGTACTGGCACGACATTTGAAATGCTATACCGTAATATTCCTAATAATGGTTCTGCTGTTTATGATCTGTTCACCTGCTTTGGCAGAGACGAAATCGTCTGGCAAGTCCACCTCGAGCCATAAGTCCCGCGTGCTTAAGGTGGCCTTTCCATCAGTGCCGGGTATGTCAGAGACAGATGAGAACGGCACCCATCACGGTCTGGTGGTAGACTATCTCAATGAAATTGCCAAGTATACGGGATGGGAATACGAGTATGTGCCCATCGATGATGTCTTACAGATGTTTGAAGATTTTAAAGCAGGCAAATATGATCTCCTGGGCGGGCAGTATTATGTTAACGGTCTGGAGAACCAGTACGGATATCCTGATTTTAATACTGGATACAGCCGCTCCTGTCTTTTGGCACGCAAAAATGACCGCAGCATCCGCAGCAACGATATAGAGAGCATGAATGGCAAGACCATCGGTGTCTACGAAAAAGCAGAAGAAAACATCCGGCGGCTCAAAGAATTTCTGACCTTTAACGGCATAAAGTGCACGATAAAAGAATACAGCTTTGAGGAATTGGGGAAAGACGGCACTCTCTATGCTTATCTGGAGAACGGTGATGTGGACCTATTGCTTGGAAATGCCCAAGACAGAGACAATGATTTACGCTTGGTCGTCTCTTATGATTCGCAGCCGTTTTACATTGTAACCACGCCGGATAATAAAGAAGTGCTGGACGGATTGAACATGGCCATGGAGCGGATTACTGACGCCAATCCCAATTTTGGCAAAGAGAGATATGAGGCTAATTTTCATAACACTGACGTTGATATTCAGCTGACCGATGAGGAAATCCAATATGTGAAGGGAAGGGACGCGGTAACGGTAGCCGTTCCAAAGACCTGGCACCCCTTGTTTTGCAATAACATAGATGATCTGCACAATGGCCTGGTGCCGGATATGTTGGAGGAAATCAATTCCTTTACTGGATTAAAATTTGAATATGTGTATGCAGATAGTTATGGCGATGCAATTAAGCTGGTACAACAGGGCAAGGCCGAGATGCTCGGTTTCTATCTGGGTACTGAAGATGAGGCAGTCCAGCATAAACTGATCCTATCGGCGTCTTATGCTTCGATGAATAATCTGGTGGTACGCAACAAATCGTCCAACTATCCAGATCAGAAACTGATAGGGGCGGTAATTGACGGACAGACTCTGCCCTCTGATATTAAGGCAGTAAAAGTGAAATCTTATACCAGCATAGGAAAGGCGCTTGCTGCAGTGAACAAAGGAGAGGCTGACTTTGTCTACGGACTGTCCTCCCGGTTGGAACAGGAGATTCAGCAGCATCATTTTACTAATCTAGTGCCAGTTACGCTGGCCGATGAAAGCAGTTATGCCTGTTTTGCTTATGCACAGCCCGCTGAGACGGACTTGCTTACAATCATCAACAAGGCAGTCAACAGCCTTTCTGGTGAGGAGAAAAGTTCGCTATTGAACCAGAACTTAGTTTCTCCTGGTGAGAGCCAATTGAACCTGGAAGAGTTGATTTACGCCGATCCTGTAGCATTCGTCGTTGTTTTGGGGGTTGTCTTAATTATGATAGCGGGGGCCATTCTGCTGGTTACTCGTTCTCGCATGAAAGCTGCCGTCATTCAGAGTAACTTGGAAAGGGCAGAAGCGGAGAGCAGGGCAAAGGGTGAGTTTTTGTCCCGCATGAGTCATGAAATTCGTACACCGATGAATGCCATTGTCGGATTGGCTGATTTGACAGGCATGATGAATGACGTTCCTGTCGATGTGCGCGAAAATCTTTCCAAGATTCGTTCTTCTTCTCAATACCTGTTGGGACTGATTAACGATATTTTGGATATGAGCCGCATTGACAGCGGAATGCTTTCTATCGCTAAGGAGCCTTTCTCTCTGAACCAGATGTTGGACAGTCTGCAGAGTATGATGGAGTCAGAAGCACAGCGGCGTGGAATTTTGTTTATTGTTGAAAAATCAGTCAACGAAGGCGTTTTGCTGGGCGATGCCATTCGTCTGCGCCAGGTGCTGATAAATTTGCTTTCCAATGCCTTTAAGTTTACGCCGGAGGGCGGAAAGGTTCTGCTGCGCATCGCGGAAAATGAGAGGAATGATGAAGACGCCACTTACTGTTTTCAGGTCATAGACAACGGTGTGGGGATTGCCGCTGAAGATCAGGAGCGGATATTCAGTTCCTTTGAACAACTGGGGACCAGCTTTTCACAGAGCCAGGGAACCGGACTGGGCCTGGCGATCAGCCGCAACATTGTAGAACTGATGGGCGGCGAGTTGCAGCTACAGAGCGAAGTCGGAAACGGCAGCGAATTCTATTTTAATGTCACTCTTCCTTTTGGAAAGCCGGAAGAAAACGGTGAACGGGCCGCACTGGACAGGAGCTTAGCGGGGATAAAGATCCTGCTGGCCGAGGACAATAATCTGAATGCCGAAATCGCCATGCGTCTATTGGAAATTAAGGGCGCTATCGTAATCCGCGGTGAAGATGGAAAGCGAGCATTAGAGATCTTTGAGAAGAGTCAGACTGACGAATACGATGTGATCTTGATGGACGTGCAGATGCCCAACTTGAACGGTCTGGACGCTGCGCGGGCAATTCGCGCATTGCCGCGTCCCGATGCGGCGACAATTCCGATTATCGCCATGACAGCCAGTTCTTTCCAAAAAGATGTGGACGCGGCCATGGAGGCCGGCATGACTGGCTTTATATCAAAACCCCTCGATGTCAATTATCTATATCAGACCTTGATGGATTCTCTAAAATAAAAGCTGATACCAGACAGCCGAAGCTTGCAGTATGCAGACTTCGGCTATTTTGATTCATAGGAAATCGCGCTTTGCTAATTTCCAATGACTCAAAAAGTGGTGTGTGCAGAGTGACGGCAGTCAATTTCTGACATGCTGCTTGTTCGCTTCTTTGCTGGCAGCAAGCCTGAGTTACGCAGAAGTGAGCGGAAAGTGGGAAATCGTTAAGCATGGGCGTGAGATGCCAGGCGGATTGCGTAACTCGATCGGTCCTGGTAACGCCTGGTTACGCAGAAGTGAGCGGAAAGTGGGAAATCGTTAAGCATGGGCGCGCGAAGCCAGGCGGATTGCGTAACTCGATCGGTCTTGGTAACGCCTGGTTACGCAGAAGTGGGCGGGAAGAGGGAAATCGTTAAGCATGGGCGCGCGATGCTAGGCGGATTGCGTAACTCGATTGGTCTTGGTAACGCCTGGTTACGCAGAAGTGGGCGGGAAGAGGGAAGTCGTTAAGCATGGGTGTGAGATTCCAGGCGGATTGCGTAACTCGATCGGTCCTGGTAAGGTAAGAAGGAGTGAAACGCAAATATTGACTATATCTCTTAGCGGAAATTTGTGTTATAACCCTTCTTCCTATCTTCCGGCGTTGCCGTAAGGTAAGAAGGGTTGAATCATAAATAATAATTGTATCTTTATAGGTGTATTTATGGTATACTCCTTCCTTCCCATCTTCCGACGTTGTCGAAAGGTAGGAAGGAGTGAAACGCAAATATTGATTATATCTTTTAGCGGAAATTTGTGTTATAATTATATGTTACAGTTAACAGAAAGTGAGAATTAAATGAATTATAACGAATCAAAAATTAGTAAGATGATACTTAACGGCCTTGAGGAGATGGGTTTTGTAAAGATGACGCCGATCCAGGAGATGGCAATTCCAGAACTCATGGAGGGCAGAGATATCATAGGTCAGGCCCAGACCGGTACCGGTAAGACTGCAGCTTTTGGCATACCTATGATTGAAGGCATTGATCCTAAGGACAACGGCGTGCAGGGGCTGATTCTATGTCCTACCAGAGAACTTGCCATTCAGGCGTCAGAAGAACTGAAGAAGATGGCAAAGCATGTAGCTGGGGTCAAAGTCGTAGCTATCTATGGAGGCCAGGATATAGAGAGACAATTTAAAGCGCTGAAGGGCAGGGTATCTATCGTCGTCGGAACACCTGGCAGAGTGATGGACCACATGAGACGCAAAACGTTAAACTTTGATAATTTAAAGATGCTGGTTTTGGATGAGGCAGACGAGATGCTCAATATGGGTTTCCGTGAAGATATCGAAACTATCTGCCGTGCAATGCCAGAGGAACGTCAGACCGCTCTTTTCTCTGCCACCATGCCAAAGGAAATTTTAGAGATTACGGAGCAATATCAAAAAAATGCTAAGCTGGTCAAGGTGAAGCAGGAAGAACTGACCATACCGCTAGTAAAACAGGTTCATTATGTTGTAAAGGGCAGAGAAAAGGATACCTCCCTCTGCAGGCTTCTCGATTACATGTCCCCCCAGCGGGCTTTGATCTTCTGCAACACAAAGAGAAAAGTAGATCAGCTGACTTTGCTGCTGAAATCAAAGGGTTATGCGGCTGAGGCGCTGCACGGCGACCTGTCCCAGCACCAGAGAGACAGAGTGATGAATTTGTTCAGAAACGGCAGCCTGGAGCTTTTGCTGGCCACTGACGTTGCGGCTCGCGGAATTGACGTAGATGATGTAGATATGGTGTTCAACTACGATATGCCGCAGGATATGGAATATTATGTCCATCGAATCGGACGTACGGGAAGAGCCGGCAAAAACGGCAAAGCGGTGTCTTTGATCACCAGCCGCGAGAAATACAAGATTGACTCTCTGGAGAACTATTGCAACACGGAGATCAAACGAAAAGATATGCCGACGGCGACCAGCGCTATGACGGTAAAGGCCTATAAAAATGTAAAGGATGCCATGGACTATTGTCAGGATAAGGACCTGGTGCCGTACATGAAGATCGTATATAAGCAATGCGTGGAGGAAGAGATGGAACCGCTGATGGTGGCGGCAGCTTTCCTCAGACAGAGTTTGGGCGAAATCGAGGCGGAGCCGAAGCAGGAAAACAGGGCCAGCAGAGGCGATAGATCTGGCAAAGGCGGACGCTCGGGCAAATCCGGCAAGGACGGCCGTCACGGAAAGAAGCCGGAAGTGCCGGGCGGACGTGCAGGCCGAGACAAGAAGAAAGGTAACAAGGATGGAAAGAGGACAAAGAGTTCAAGTAAAGATAGAGGATATGACAGAAGCCGGCCAGGGCGTAGGAAGAAGTAACGGCCTCGCTGTCTTTGTCAAAGGCGCTGTAATCGGCGACGTGGTTACTGCAGAACTGACCAAAGTAAAGAAAAACTACGCTTTTGGACGCCTGCTCACCGTGGATGAGCCTTCTGCAGATCGAATTGAAGCTTTCTGCCCTTACTTTGGCCAGTGCGGCGGCTGCGCCTACGGTGAACTTTCCTACGACGCCCAGCTGGCTTTGAAAGAAAAGCAGGTCAGAGATAAGCTGATCCGCCTGGGCGGCGTTGCGGGGCTGGAGAAGAGCTTGGATGCGGGAGAATCCCTTGGAGCGGAGAGAGCATCTGGAACAGCCGAAAAATTTGATGCAGATGGAACGCCTGGTGTGCAAGAGCCTTTTACTGGAACAGAAGCCGCTACAGGAATGCCTCTCGCGCAGACACCACGGTTACGTCCGATTATCGGCATGGAAGAGCCGTTCCGCTATCGGAATAAGGCGACCATGCCTGTATGGACTGGCGGCGTCATCACTCGCAAGGGCGGGATTTTGGAGAATCTCAGCACGCCCGCAGTGGGATTTTATCAGGCGAAGAGCCACGACGTGGTGGATTGCTATGACTGTTTCCTGCAGTCTGAGCCCGCCATGGCTGCGGCAGAGGCACTGCGCCAGTTTATGATTTCGGACAATATCACAGCGTATGATCCTAAATGGGAAAAAGGCCTGCTGCGTCACCTGGCCGTCAAAACCGCCCGCGGCACCGGCGAAGTCATGGTGATTCTCGTCATCAACGGCAAAGGCATCCCCAACGCGGAGAAGCTGGTGGAGATGCTGGATGATGCGATCTACAATCTGCCACAGAGGGAAGACGGCGTGGAATACAACCTGGAGAGCGTCATCCTCAACGTGAACAAAGCCGAAGGTAAAGGCAGCAAAGGAAAGAAAGACCAAAAGGGCGGAAAGCCCGATAAAGGTCAGGCTGCCAGCCGAGGACAGAGAGGCGGCAGTATCTTTGGACAGGAGTGCATCACCTTGGCCGGAAAACCGACGATTCTTGAACAGGTCGGTGACCTAAAGTTCGAAATTTCTCCATTGTCTTTCTATCAGGTAAATCCTGTGCAGATGGAAGCTCTCTATAACAAGGCAATCGAGTATGCTGATCTGTCTGGCGATGAAACCGTCCTGGATTTGTATTGTGGCGTCGGAACCATTGGACTTTTTGCAGCACGGGAGATGGAACGAAAACAGCAGGAGAGAGCTGGATTGGATTCGGCAGATGATTTGAATTCGGACGAACATGGAGTAGTTTTGCAATCGAATGGCAACGATGGGTTTATGAAAGATGAACTAACAGAGGGGAAAACGGCTGCTGTTATGAGTGAGGACAGTCTTGCTGCAGAGAGAGAAGCTGATAGAAATATTGAAAAATCCTCTGATTTTGTCGAAAATCGTCAAATGACGATGAACGCTGGCCGTGTAATCGGAATTGAATCAGTCAAAGAAGCCGTGCTGGATGCCAACCGAAACGCAGTCATTAACGGCATCGTCAATGCCCGATATGTCTGCGGTAAGGCGGAAGAAGTGCTGCCGCTGATGGTGCAGAGTGATTTGATTGATGACGGAAGTAAGGTTGGACGTGAAGGCGCAGAAAATGGTAAGGCTGAGACGAAACCTGCAGTAAAGATTGATGACTCGCTGAAAATCGACCACGCTGACGTGGTGTTCCTGGATCCACCGAGAGCAGGCTGCGATGAAAGATTGCTAGAGACTGTGGTAGCTGCAGCACCAGAACGAATCGTATATGTGTCCTGTGACCCCGCGACACTTGCCAGGGATGTGAAGTACCTGACCGGGAATGGGTATGCGTTTGTGGAAGGGACGCCGGTGGACATGTTTCCGTGGACCGGGAGCGTGGAGACGGTGTGTCTTTTGTCCAAACTAAAATCGACCCAGCATATTGAAGTTGAGCTGAATATTGATGAGTTGGATTTGACTGCGGCGGAGAAAAAGTCAACCTATGAGGAAATTTAGACGGTATGTTTTTGAGTAAACCGGCCTGAAGGTTAGCAGCGTGTATATCGCACAGGTAAAACAGAAATGCGGTATTATCGAGCGTGAGAATTACAATAAGCCGAAGAATGAAAATACCAAACAGCCGAAATGTCCGTTGGAAATAGAAAAAGCTATTATAGCGGCACTGAAATATTTTAAAATGACATAGTGGATTTGTGAGAGGGATGAAATCATGCCATTTGAAAAAGGTGGAAGAGCAGATAAACAAGGAAATAAATATGAGATAAACTGTATAATCTATGAGATACTCAAGATTTTAGATGAAACGAATTATAGTGTTATTATTGAAGCGCTTGGTATAGATGAGATTGGCACAGATATATTAGTAACGACCTTTGATGGGCAGAAAGAACATCAGCAATGTAAAGCACGAAATGCAAGTAAAGAATATTGGAATATTTCTGATTTAAAATCGAAAGATATTTTATCTGCATGGAAAATTCAACTGAATAGAGATAATAATCGAAGAGTATCATTAGTCAGTCCCATGGCATGCTCTTTTCTATTTGATTTACATAATCGGGCATGCAATGCTAGTGGTAAAGCAGAAGATTTTTATTCTACACAAATAATGAAAAGCAGTAAGGAATTTCAGAAATTTTATAAAAATTTTTGTGCTGAAATGAACTTGGATTGCGACAAAGATGTTGATGTTTTAAAAAGTATTGACTATTTGAAAAGGATTTTTTATAAACAGATATCAGAGTATGAACTGCAGGAACGTATAAATCAAAATATACAATATTTGTTTAGTAGCGAACAGAAAGTGGTTTACAACGCATTGCTTTCGTTTATTGTTGCAGAAGATATATTAGGAAAACAAATTACGCAATCTGTATTATGTGATTATTTTATAAAACAGGGAATTGTTCTTCGTTTGAAAGATGGTGATAAAAGAATTGCACCGAGAATCAACGAGATTAACCAAGAATATAGAGAGAATTTTAGAGCGTTACAAGGTGGTCTAATTCATAGAGAAGAATTTGATGATTGTATAAAAGCTATTGAAAATGAAAAATCGGCTATTATTTCAGGAAGTGCTGGTTATGGAAAAAGTGGGTGTACAGAAGCAATTTTAAATTATTGCGAAGAGAGGAAACTTCCGTATATTGCAATAAAACTTGATCGAAGAATACCTCATAAGAATTGTGAAATCTGGGGAAGAGAGTTGGGACTTCCCGGGTCAATTGTTCATTCTATACATTACATTTCAAGAAATGAAAATGCAGTAATTATTTTAGATCAATTAGATGCTTTAAGATGGACACAGGCTAATTCTAGTGAAGCACTTGCGGTTTGTATGGAATTAATCAGACAGGTAGAGTGCTTGAATTGTGAAAGAAAGAAAAAAATAATTATAATATTTGTCTGTAGGACATACGATCTTGAAAATGATAATAATATAAATTCGTTGTTTAAAAAGGAGAAAACTGCTGAAGATGATTGGAAAATAGTAAAAGTAGAGGATTTTAACGAAGATGTTGTAACGAAAATTGTGGGTAAACATTATGAGCAGTTGTCATTCAGATTAAAAAGATTATTAAGAATACCAAGCAATCTTTATATTTGGCAACATTTGGATAGAGAAGAAGTCTATGCGGATTGTTTAACGACCAGTCATCTGATAGACAAATGGTTTGAGCAAATATGCAGAAAAAGTGTAACCGCAGGATTACAGCAAAAATCTGTTAGTGAAACCAAGGCGAGTATAGTTGACGCTTTAGATAGAACAGGGCGGTTATATGTTCCAAAACAAATCTTGCATGTTGAAGAAGCGGGCTTAGATTATTTAGTTTCATCGGAAATTATTACCATTCAAAATAATAAAGTTGGTTTTGCTCATCAATCAATTTTAGATTATTTTATATCCCAAAGAATGATGGAAAAATATTTCGCAGGACAAGATATAGAAAATATTATAGGGGAAAAATGTAAGCAAACACCTGGAAGAAGATATCAGGTGCAGATGTTTTTACAGAATCTTCTGGAATATGATAGTAGTGATTTTCTTCTAATCGGTGAAAGGATGTTAATTTCAGATGATATCAGATATTATGTCAAATATATCTTTTATGAGATTTTGGGACAAATTCAAGAACCAGATGATAATATTATTCAATTTGTTGTGGAAAATTGTGAAAACGAGATTTATGGAAAGTATTTATTGAATAATGTTATTTTTTCAAGAAAGCAATATATAGCCATATTGAGAAATCAAGGTATTTTAGAGCGATGGTATTCGGATCCGAAGAAAAAAATTGTAGTTTTCAACTTATTGCAAAGTATTACCCCTGATTTAGATAATGGGGATATTTCCTTTATCAAAAAACATGCTTTCAGTGATAGGAACGATGACGAACAGTTTATGAGATGTTTTCTTCATGATATTGTAGAGGAAAGTGCGGAGATGTTTGAACTTAGGATGATGTTTTATGAGCACTATCCTGAGTATGCAAAGGAGGTTTATATAGATGTAAAGTCTATGATGAAACAATTTGAGACAAGAACAATCCGACTTATTTCTTTTTGGCTACAAAATAAAATAAAAAGTCAGGGTAGATATGTATACCGTTATGAAGAAGAATTAGTAGATTCAGAGGATTCTTTTTTAATAGATAATGGGGAAGCTATACTTAATGAATTTCTGTCATATATACCAAAGGAGAGTGGATGGGAAGTAAAGTATGGTGATTGGTCGGGAAAATATGCACATAAAAGAGGTATTGAAAGAGCTTGCGTGTGTTTAGTCAAAAAAGCGACTATGGCATTATGCGGTAAATCTCCAGAGCGTTTTTGGGAATATTTTGAACCATATATGGGGCAAGGGTATCATGTATTTAATGAAATAATTTTAACAGGATTGGCGGCGCTTTCTCCCCTATACAGTAATCGGGTAATGCGTTATCTCGGCAGTAATGTGGATAAAAATGGTTTTGATTATACTAGTGGAGCAGATGATGAATTGGGGCTTGTAAAAGAGGTTTTAAAAATTCATGGAAGCAACTGTGATGAAGAAGAATTGATAATGATAGAAAATTCAATTTGCCAATATATTTCTCCAAATGCATCGGAATGGTATAAGCGAAGGATTGAGCAGAACAAACAGAAAGAATATCCTCCTGTGTACTGGAGTTTTTGGGGAGACTTACAGTATGAATTATTACAGTGTTTGCCGGAAGAAAGAACTAGCACAAAAACAAAAGAATTATTGCGTGTGCTGGATAGACGTTTTCATAAAGCTTCATCTCGCTATTGTAATAAGAATGGGCATTCGGGGTGGGTAAAGTCACCTGTTTCAAATAAAAATATTAGCAAGAGACAATGGCTTCAAATCATCACAAACAGCAAGTTGAAGAATCGGGGGCAACATAGGTGGGTTGAAGTAAAAGGTGGATTTATTGAGAGCTCTTATGAAGCATATGCGAGTGATTTTCAATCAGCAGTAAAGCAGCATCCGCAGGAAATGATAAATCTTGTTTTAGAGAACAAGGAGCGGGTATTGCCTGTGTTTGTGGATTCTTTGTTTTTGGGACTGGAAGTATCGGAGAAATTGGAGGAGGTTGATTTTTCGATTATAGAGAGGTTATTGCATGAGTTTCCGTGTGATATGGAAAGTCATAGGGCTTCATATTTTTGTGGAATAATTGAAAAAATAGACGATGTTAATTGGTCTTCGGAAGTAATGGAACAATTAATAAATATTGCTTTAAATCACTGTAATCCAGAATTAGACAAACCCAATGTAACAAACTTGGAAGACAAAGAAATGAAGAGCTGTGATATGTTACATAGCAATGCATTAAATTGTGTCAGAGGAAACGCAGCAAGGACAATAGGACATTTGCTCTGGGAAGACAGGGAATTATTTCCAAGATTTAAAGATACCATTGATGGATTGACAAAAGATGAAAATCCTGCGGTGCGTTTTGCGTCATTATATGCTTTATGGCCATCTTATAATATTGATAGAGAGTGGGCGGGAGAAAAAATTATATATTTGTATGAGTCAGATATTCGAATGGCAAGTTTTCATGATTCGAGAAATATGTTCTTTCTTCTATACCCTAAATACAAGGAAAGGGTTATTAATATCATCAAGAACAGCTTTGAGTCGGAAGATAAACAACTTGTAGAAATGGGTGGATATGCCGTTTGTGAATTTTATATACGGCAAAATGAATTTGAAACGATTGTGATGTCCGTTGAATCTAGAAATGAAGAGCAAATAAAAGCAATATTAGATATGGCAGTAATTTATTTAAAGGTTGACGATTATCGAGAGGTAGCAAAGGATATTATTCTTACTTATAAGAGTATTGATATGGATGTAGAAATTCCATTATCTAAAATGTTCTGTGATAAATACGTTGATGTCAAGAATGATAGAGAGTTTTTGCGGGAGTTTATGAAAACTAGGGTGAGCAGGAGGACTGTAAGAGCGTTTGTTCATTATCTGGAAGAAAATGCCATTTTCATTGTCGATTATGCAGACATTATTATACAGTTGTGTGAAAATGTTTTACTGATGGAAATAGAGACTTTGAGAAAGCAATGGGGCATAGAAGATGAGATTTCAAAACTGATTATATCTTTATATGATGAAACAGCTAATTCTAGTAAAATGGCAGATAAACAGATTGCTGGTAAATGTTTGGACTTATGGGATATCATGTTTGAAAGACAACTCGGGTCAGTAAGAGAAGTCAGTAGGAAATTGATGGAACGGTAAAAGGAGGCTGAAAAGTGGAGAATAAGAAAGATAATGCAAATATTGTTGAGAATGAAATTCTTATTTATCAAACGGAGGATGGACATACCAAAATTGATGTGAAGTTGGAAGGCGAAACCGTTTGGCTTACACAAGCACAATTATGTGAACTTTACCAAACGAGTAAATCCAATATTAGTGAGCATATTAAGCATATCTTTGAAGAAGGAGAGTTAGAAGAAAATGCAGTTGTTCGGAAATTCCGAACAACTGCGGCTGATGGAAAAAACTATAATACAATACATTACAATCTTGATATGATAATTTCTCTTGGATATCGCGTAAAATCCAAAATTGCTACTAATTTTCGGCGTTGGGCGACAGAACGACTGAAAGAGTACATAATTAAAGGTTTTACTATGGATGATGAGCGCTTGAAAAATCTAGGAGGTGGTAATTACTGGAAAGAATTATTGGATCGTATTCGGGATATCCGTTCTTCTGAAAAGGTTATGTATCGACAGGTACTTGACCTTTATGCAACGAGTGTTGATTATGATCCCAATAGCAGCGAGTCCATTGCATTTTTTAAAATGGTGCAAAACAAATTACACTATGCAGCACATGGACATACAGCAGCGGAAGTTATATATGAGCGTGCGGATGCAAGTCTGCCTTTTATGGGATTGAAGAGTTTTTCAGGTGATTTTCCTGTATTGAAAGATATAAGTATTGCAAAGAATTACCTCAATGATGAAGAGTTAAAAATCTTAAATAATATTGTATCAGGGTATTTCGATTTTGCGGAGATTCAGGCTATCCGCCATAATCCTATGTATATGGCAGATTACGTGGAGCACCTGGATAATGTTTTAAAAACTATAGGTGAAAAGGTATTACAGGGAGCTGGAACGATTAGTCATGCACAGGCAATTGAGAAAGCAACAAAAGAATATAGAAAATATCAAATACAGAATTTGTCGTCAGTTGAAGAAGAGTATTTGGAGAGTATTAAAAATTTACACAATACGGCGAAGAAAAATAGTAAGAATTGATAATATAAAATGACTTACAAGCTGTAAGTCAATCTATCATATTAAAAAATCAAATTTAGTTTGGACAGCAATCAACATATAGAGACTGTGGCGCTGCTGTCACGCAAGAGGTAGACAGTAGGAGTATCTTCACAGAATACTTCCTTGCGAATTCGAAAGGGAAGATTAGCAGATGATTTGCAAACGAAAGGATGGCTTATACAAAGATGAAGTCATCTTTGTATAATGAGATTAAAGAAATTCTCATTTCAGCAAGAAAAAAGGTAGAAAAACCAGCGAGCAAGAACTTCCATTCTGATTGAATAAAAGCTTGCATGCTGCGTGCGAGGGATTAAATTTTTCAGTGCAGCAGGGTTTTGTTGATATTACATGTTACAAAGAAAGGAAACCTCACATGGGTCTGATAGAAATGGCCAGCGGTAACTCCGTCTGGCGTGGAATGGATTATTACGAGAACAAAAAGGTTGTCTCATGGGAACAGACGGGGACGGATACTTATGATGGAATTGTCTCTGGCAGTGGGGGCAATCGTTACACTGTACATATAGATAAAGCACATCCGAGGAAATCTACCTGCAATTGCCCATTTGCTGAAGGACGCAGAGTCATCTGCAAGCATATGATCGCTCTCTACTTCACCGCTGAATCGAAGGTCGCAAAGGACTTCTGAAAAGAAGTAGAGGAATGGGAGGCTGAGGAAGAAGAACGAAATCAGCAGCACTATGAGGATTTAAAGAAGTATGTGAAGAGCCTTTCGAAGGCGGAGCTACAAGAACGATTGTTGGCGGCAATGGTTGAACTTGAGGAACGAAAAACCTATTATCGGTAACAAAGTCAGAAATGAATCGTACTTATTTTGGAGGAACAACATGAACAAAATCATCCCAGGGCGTTATCGCCATTTCAAAGGTAACGAATACGAAGTATTATATGTTGCAAAGCACAGCGAGACGCTGGAGCCGATGGTTGTTTACCGCGCTCTTTACGGAGAAAGGGGGATCTGGGTTCGACCGGCTGCCATGTGGAACGAGACGGTGAGCCGCGACGGCAAAATCTGCAAGAGGTTTACCTATATCGGGGAGTAACTTTCGAAAAGTAAATCGCAGGGCAATATCCCCCTTAACTAGCTTACATCAATCAAAAACACGAGCCGCTTATGATAGCGGCTCGTGTTTCTATCCAAATCAATTTCTTATCCGGGCTAATTGTAATCTCGTCTAAGTTGATTGATCCGAGTCAGTTTTCTTTTGTCCAGTCTTTCTCTTTCCAATCAAGTCAGCCTATCCAATCAGTTTTCAACTCAACCTATCACTGTGCAATCTTCTCTTCTTGTTTCGCTTTCTCCAGCTTAATCTCTTTTGCAAAGAACATGAGAACGATGTAGAAGACGGTGACGGCAATCATAGCCACCATCAGCATGCGGTGATTTGTTCCGAAGAGGCTTGCGGCGCCCAGGAAGATAACGCCGGCGACATTGCCCATGAACATGAGCAGGCCTTCGGAGGTTCCTTCTGAGGTCGGATAGCAGGATTCTGCGGCAAAGGTCAGGGTCAGCGGTGCGCCGCCGACGATAAAGAATCCGTAGATTGCTGCGGCGATGGCCAGGCCGCCAAAGCCTTTCATGGCGAGGAAAAGTGCAAAGCCGACGCAGCCGATGATGTTGACGACAATCATATATGGCAGCCGCTTATGTTGTTTATCCTTATCGGAAATCAAGGATATGATCAAGCTGCCGATGATGCCGATTCCCAGGATGATAACGCCGATAATGCCGACCTGTGTCGCGTCGACGCCTTCATTTGTCAGGTTGCGCAGGATTGGCTCGATCATGGTAAAGAAGGTGTTAAATACGCCGAATACACAGAAAAACATTAATAATGCCAGAATAAAATTTTTCTTTTTTAGAGCGAATTTAATGCCCTCTTTGAAATCGGAGCGTCCAGCTAATTCTTCCGGGCAAGGTGGTGTCGGCGGTTTTTCTTTTACGAAAATCAAAAATAAGATTGCCGAAACAACGCCTACCGCACCGTAAGTAAGCAGCATGCTTTTGATGGTCATTCCCGATTCCAGCAGCACCGGTGTGAGCAGCAGCCCTACGCACATGCCGAAATAGCTGCAGAGGAGCCCTACGCTGTTGGCCGTGGCGCGCTCTCTTTCCGGGAACCATTTGCCGGCCACCAGACCAGGTGAGTTTAAGAGGAATGGCTGTGCAATGGCGAAGCCGACGGTCATGACTAAGACCAGCGTATAACTATCTCCGAAAAGACCACGCAGTAAAGCGCATATTCCGGTAAGGACGACTCCGAATCCGACTGCCTTCTTGAAGCCAAAGCGTTCAAAAGCGGCAAGGGATGGAATGGAAACGATAATCATACCTGCCATAAAGATAATTGAAAGAAGGCTGATCGCGCTTTCTCCTTTTGTCGCGTCAGTAAATCCATAGTACTTCCACGCATCTGTGGTGATTGAGAAGAACGTAGTCCACATGAGCTGAATCACGCCCGTACACAATCCGTAAATCCCAAGTACAACCCAGCGGTATCCGTAGACTTGATAATTTTGTTCCTTCATTGGTTATTCACCATCCTTTCCGACGGTGCTCCGGTCTGTATTTACTTGTTAGCCGTTCCACTGATGATACAAATCTTTCAGCACGTCATAAGAATCTTTCGGCGCATAGGTTACCGCAGCCTGCGCCTATAATTTATTTAAATATTCAGTTTAATTATACGTCGGTATAAAATTAGTGTCAAGTCTGAAAATTCTAATTGCCTCTTTTTTTGTTCTAGTGTAGAATATATGCAAAGAAGGAAAGGAGAGTGGTCCACCATGGTAAGACATTCCCGCAGAGAATTAAACAAACGCAAATGCCGCGCCAGAATCTTGAAGTCATCGCGTAAATTGTTCAGTACAAAAGGGTATGAAAATACGACCATTGAGGACGTGGCCCAACGCTCTGAGGTTTCTAAAGCCACCCTCTATAACTACTTTCCCAATAAAGAAAGCCTTTTAATCGGGATTGCAGAAGAAGAGCTGGACCAAATTCGTCATTTTATCGCCCACGATTTGAAAAACGAGGCCGATGCGGCAGAAAAAATTCGCCGTGTCCTGGAAGTGTTCATTTTGGATTCCATACAGTATATCAATCTCTCAAGAAAGATCACCTACTTGAATTCCTGCGAGACCAGTCCCCTCTATGCCACGCGCATGGATATGATGGCGATTTTTTTAGAACTGGTTTTAGAGGCACAGAAGCAAGAGATCTTTCGCAGTGACCTAAACCCTGACGACATCGTAGACATCATCATGAGCGTCTATTTGATGGCGCAGTTCGAATGGAATGATATTGACCGTTACACGCCGGAATTTTGCTGTCAAAAGCTCAATCGGATTTTGGACATTGTTCTATTTAATAAAATTTGCTAACCTTAACGACCCTCTGAGGATTGATTTCCCCGGCGGGATTTTTTTATGTGTTAAACAGGTCCGTCGAACTGCACATGTGCTCACCATATAATTGGGAATGCAAAATGCTTCACATCGAAATGATGTAAGCGTTTTTTTAATTTATGTCAAAGTTACTTGACTTTTTGCCTTCCTCCATGCTAAACTCAAGGCAGAGAAAAAAGAAGGCTTATGAAAGCAGGGATACAACATTATGGCTAAGAATCTCAGGCTCAAGGCTGCACGGGCGGCACTAGACATGACGCAGAAAGATTTAGCAGAAGCAATCGGTATCAGCCGGCAAACGATGAATGCGATTGAAAAAGGCGACTATTACCCGTCGGTAAAACTCTGCATTGAAATCTGCAAGGTAGTGGGAAAGACTTTAGATGAATTATTTTGGGAGGATTAGATTATGAAAAAGAGGGGACATTTAGATGAACTCCAATTATTGAAAAGAGGAGATGTCTTCAAGCATGGTTTCTTATCTCTGACAGGGCTATTATTGGTCAATGCACTGCTGTACTCGTATGGAATAGAATGGACTTCAGGAAAGTGGGCAGAACTGACGATCATTCTCTTTGTGATTGTGCTGTGCAGTGTTGAGTTCATCTATTACGACATCTACCCTTTGACAGAAAAGCGGCAAAAGGGAGGCATCTATTTTCTTGGCCTGTTTGGACTGATATCCATAGCAGCCTGCGGATACGATTTGGCGGTGGAAAAAATCGGGATCATTGCCGATGGAAAAATCACAGCCAGCGCCTTGGGCATCCTGTATGGCATCCTGTATGGCATCATGTTCCTCTCAGTCTTTTTCGCTTATAAGCTGAAAACGAAGTATAACCTTAAATATGAATCTGACTAATAGGAGGGAAGGAAAATGGCAAAAAAGACAAAGTCGAGATGGGAAGTCATAAAGCCAATTCTTGTAATTTTCATCCTCACTGCTTGTGCGATTATGTTATTCTATGGCTTTAAAGAACCGGGTGTCCAACTGACTGATACGCAGATACAGGTTAAAGGCATGTATGGCCTGGAAATCGATTTTACCGATATAAAAGACGTGACATTGATTGAAAAAAGCATGCGAGAGATCGGAATTGGCACAAGAACCAACGGATTTGGCGGCATGGGAAGCACCCTAAAAGGGAATTTTAAATCCGCGGACTTAGGAAAACACATGCTCTTTGTCAATGCGGACGCATCGCCAACGATACGAATCGCGCGAAAGAGTGATGTTGACATCTATATCAGCTTCAAGGACAGCAAAAAAACCGAGACTTTTTTTTCTGAGTTGAGCAGGGAATCACTTTATTCCCAATAAAGGAGAGACAGCACATGGCAGAATTATTAAAAGATATGTACAACTACGAATCACTTCATGAAATCGCAAAGAGGATACAGTCGGTTTATCACCCCTTTCGGGTTGACGAATTTTTGAAATCCACAATGGATCAGTCGTGGAATGATTTAGAATTAAAAGCCAGAGTTCGAAAAATCAGTTCAAATTTAGGCAGATATCTGCCGGCAGATTATGGAGATGCGCTGGCAATACTCGATCAAGTAGTGTCAACCTGTTCTTCCGGCTTTTTTGGCATTCTATTCCCCGATTTTGTTGAAGTCTATGGGCAAGACGAAAAGAACTGGAACTTATCGATAAAAGCCTTGGAACGATATACTCCTTACTCCTCTTCGGAGTTTGCCGTGCGGCCGTTTATCATAAATCAGGAAGAACGTATGATGGCTCAGATGTATGCCTGGTCTAAGCAT
>OKSH01001186.1_pt1 | contig 24420 bp, 20 predicted proteins | sample 1601231 | NCBI WGS metagenome assembly OKSH01 (sample SAMEA3541596, study PRJEB24748) | human gut metagenome | biome: human gut; feature: human-associated habitat; material: faeces | place: China | collected 2012
AGTGGACCGGCCGCAGACAGGACTGGAGCATGATTCATGCCCAGCTGGCAATCTACTTCGAGGATCGGATGCCTGATTAACAACCCGGCTCGAAGGGCAAGGGGCGCTGCGCCGCCGGCGAGGCCCCAATGAACGAGGGTGCCCCTTGACTTCCGCCCCTGTTGGCGTTATGTTGTAGACAAGGCGGGCGCAGCCAACGCCGCTCCCGCCTTGAAATATAAGTTCTATTTTACACCGCATTTTGGCGGTTACACAGAATTCGGGATAGGCCCGCTGTTAGCTTTGCAAACTGCTGTACTTTTTCTTCAATATATATATTGCATTCTCATAACAGCATAGTGCAGCAATCCCAGCCTGGATGACCGCGTCACACATTGCAGTAGCAATTCTGTCAGATTTGTGGTATTCTTTTTGTGAGCCATTAGGGTTTCTCCTTTACATCATGATTTTTTCGACAACTATCATTTTACAGGAGCCCTGATGGCTTGGCTATTGCCTATTTGCTTTTGCGAACTTGATTATACGCTATCTTTTTAGTTTGCGCAACTTATTGTACCTTATCGAGTCTGCAAATAATTTTGCGCATAAATCTTGACGGGATCTCACTCGTCTGTATAATAATTTGACTGTGTGTATACACATTAACACAAAAAGAAGCCGCCAACTCGGAATGGGCAAGCGAGTTGGCGGCCAATTTTTTAGGATGTTTCGTATTCGAAAATTACTAACGTGTTGCAAAAAATTTTTTGCGTTTTCAAGGTGTTAGCCAGAGAAGATTATTCCCACTCGGCAAAATCAGCGTGAGTATAGCTATATGCATTGAAATTCGGCGCGAAACATTCGCAAATTTGTTAATGTCCATTGCTTGTATTTCAACCATTTAGTTATCTCAGTATCAAAATAGTATCATAGATTACGAGAAAATTCAACCGGAAACTTCTCATTTTACATCTCTGATATTCATATTCTCCTCTAGCATTAGGAATCGGTCAAAATCGCTTTCATATAGGCGATCCTGCACCAGACGATATTTTTCATACTCCGTTTCGGCATGAAGTTTGGCCTGCTCTGCGCTGATTTTCCCAGGACCGGTCAGCAATTCATTGCCATTAAACTCCAAAAAGCCATCAAGCCGTTTAGCCCAGTCCTCCATGCTCATAGGAATCTTGCGTTCAGCTTGTAGCTCGGCATAGTCCAGATAGAGGGAAACGATGCGCTCCAGATAGTGCATTTCCGTTTCACTTAGATAATTTTTAGCAACTGTAACATCAGCTTTGAGTATTTTCCCGTCCGGAGCATTTTCCCATGTGGTCAGCCCCATATGCTCCTTGTCTGCATCGGCGCGCTCCATAATTAACTCTGCAGCAGTGTGGCGATGGACTGCATAGTGCATCTTATTCTGAACGGTCTGAAAAAATAGCCGAGTCGTCTTTGCATTTTTATCATAATCGAATGCAGTAGCGTACAGGTCAGTCACTTTTTGATAGAACTTCCGTTCTGACAGACGAATCTCCCGAATCTGCTGCAACTGACGCTCAAAATATTCGTCGGTAAACATATGACCTTTTTTCATCCGCTCAGCATCCATCGTCCAGCCTTGGATGGTGTGGTCTTTTACGATTTGACCGGCCCATTTGCGGAACTGGACCGCGCGCTGGTTGTTGACCTTGAACCCGACGGCAATGATAAGCTGCAAATTATAGTGAGTCAATTCTCGGCTCACTTCGCGGGAACCTTCATTCTGAACAATTCGGAATTTCCGAATCGTTGCCTCTTTTATCAATTCCTCATCGGCGTATATCTTTTTGATATGTTCATTGATAGTTGGAAGACTCACATCATACAGTGCAGCCATCATCTTTTGCGTCAGCCAGATATTCTCGTCCTCATAGCGCATCTCAAAGCTGGTATCGCTTGCGCCGGTAGAGGCCACAAAGGTCAGGTATTCCGCAGCGGAACTGCGAATTGCCAACTCTTTTTTCTCTGCCATATTATACCTCTATTCTGCGGAATTTATTTTGCTACCATAATAAACGTTCTTTATTGTACATAGTATCAAATTCATGCGCTGCCTCCTATCCTTTTTCTGAGTTTACAGGAAATTGCGATGAGATTGATTATGTATATTTCTTGAAATTTTCTGCCTGTTCCAAAACCTCTTTGTAAACATCATCCATAGTAACCGGAGGATATTCAAACTCATCCAGCAGTAGAATAAGATCAACTTGCAGATTTGCCTTAATATCATCGCGTGTAGACCAATCGGTGTATTTTGCCTTGTCATCAACAATTACCTTAATCCGCTTTGACAATTCAATCATCTTATCATCTGGGTACTCGAACTCGTACTTTTTAGCAACCACCTTGAGAATGTCATATCTGCACTCCAGTCCGTTACAGACGCAAGCCGACTGTACTGTGTACTTTCCTGCCAATTATCATAATGTTCGTAATAATCTGCCCATTTCATGCAATCACTGTCCTATCATACAAGGCATTAACCATCATCTAACGCAGCATCAATTATTTCCAATTCGTCTATCCAGCTCAAATCACGTTTTTTGTTCGGTTTTGCGCTGTGCCTCTTTTTCTGGTTCTCTATGATACCGAATTGCTTTTCATCTGTTGAGAGCAAGCCTTTTACCTGAATTTTCAGGCACGGCTGCTCGTTTTGCAGTCCCTGAAGCAGCTTCACGTTTTTATAGCGAGGAAGCAGAATCTGGCAGATTGCAGCGATGTCTCGTTCCTGAACCGTCGATTGTGCCATGAAATGCTTTGTGATATAAGGTTTTATATCGTCCATAACCTGTTGCATGGATGCTTTTTTTCGCAAATCTGCCATTTCTATCTCCCATTCCTCGCTTTATTGCAGCACCTTATTCATCAACTCCTGATAGCTGTCCACATGGTCGTATGTCACAAGACCATCCGACAGTTTTGCGAAGAGCTTCTTGGCGCAGTCGATCTTGGACTTCTCGATTAGGCGCAGGTTCAGGCTCTCCATCGTGCCTTTTGTTTCTGCTACAAAATAGATGTGCTTTACCTTACCCTCATGGAACACGATTGCCCAGTCTGGTGAGTAGTGTCCTACCGGAGTCGGAATAAAGAAGCCTTTCGGCAACTTTGCATAGATAAAGACCTCTTCTGCACCATCCAGATTTTCCGCAAACTTGCGCTCCACGCTCTTTTCTGCGGTGCCATCGGTGAAAACATAATCCTGAATTGCTTTTTGCGCTTTATAAGCCTTGTCCATCGTCAGAGCGTGCTTTTCCGCAGTAAAGATACTGCTGTCATAGCTGCCCTCAATGGTATCGTATGTAATATGCTCTACGATCATCGTAGCTTTCTGTTCCTTGATCAGACGAATCGTCTTAGCAATAAACTCTTCAGGGTTGTTCCGGTACATGACAAAGGTAGTCGGTTTGATGCCCTGCAAAATCCGGGCTACCGTGCGGCGGGTCAACGTTGTACCCTCTGTGATTTTACCAATCAAATCATACTCCACCTGACTGGTATGCGCATTTTTCAGTACAGCCGTCTTGCTTTTTGCATCATAGAAGCTGCTGCCTTCCCGCACCATATCTGCGTTCAGGGTATCTTTTTGCCCGGCATAGGTAACGGTATATTGCAAGCGGCTGACATACAATTCGCTGTCAATGTGTGCAATCGACTTCTGGATCAGCTCTTCAGAATCAAAATCCACCGTATAGGCGTATTTGTGATTGATGGTCTGCCAGAGTTTCTGGAACTCCGCTTTTTCAAATCGGTCGTTCAGAGGATTCTCCAGCACTTTCGGCTTGTTGCCATCCTCAAACATGGACTTAAGCATACTGTCATCGTAAATTGCCTGAACCAGCGTATGTACGCCCTCTTCGATAGGCTTCAGCGTCTCCGGCACAGGTGCCAGTGTTCCGGCCTGCACATCGTCCCGATAGTCCTGTGTAACGTTATCCTGCTCATCCACATAGTTGTTGCGGACAAGATACTGATAGATAGCCCGTGCCTGACGGTCATCCACCTTGATCGTTTTACCGTCCAGCTTGATGCTCTTGCCAACAAAGTAATCAATATCAGCTTTGCGGGAACGGTCATATAGCACGGCTTCGGTCTGCTTTTGCAGCCCATCCACAAAGCCTGCATAACTCTCGCTTGCAATGACAGTCAGCACATTGATGTCCTGCACCTTATCGCCCAGAACCTCTGCATCCATTCGGTTGCCGTCTTTGTTGACGCACAGACGCAGACCACGGCCAACCTCCTGCCGTTTCTGTGTGGTGCTGTCACTGTGTTTCAGGGTGCAAATCTGGAACACATTCGGGTTGTCCCAGCCCTCACGCAGAGCGGAATGGGAGAAGATGAAACGGGTCGGCTCTTCAAAGGACAGCAACCGTTCTTTGTTCTTCAAAATCAGATCGTAGGCCGAAATATCGTCAGACATATCCGTACCACGCTTGACCGAGCTGTTGACGCTGTGCCCTTTCTTATCAATGCTGAAATAGCCCTTATGCACATCATGTACATCGGTGGCATCCAGATAGGCAGTATACTCCGGCTCAAGAATAGAACGATATTCGTTCATTACAGCCATGTATTCCTGTTCAAAAATCTTGCCATACTCACCCAGAAGCTCATTGCCGTCTTCATCGTACTGACGGTATTTTGCCACTTCGTCAATGAAGAACAAGGAAAGGGTCTTGATCCCCATTTTGAACAGTTCCTGCTCTTTTTCAAAGTGGGAAATAATTGTTTCTCGAATCTGCACCCGGCGCATATCATCCTCAGAGACATCGCCGGTCACATCACCCTTGCGGATGGTATCGCCATTGGTAAATGTCACAACGCCGGTGATCGGGTCAATTTCAGAAACGACAAAGCCCTTATACTGCTCCATCTCGCCGGAGATATAGTAGAGATTATCACTCACATCCAGTGTGCGGAATTCCCGCTTTGTGCCGCTCTGGTGTTTGACCTCCAACTCCACCTTTGCCCGTGGCGGATTCTTGGGAGAGATAATGATGCTTTCCAGATACAGATACTTGTCTGTACCACGCAGATTCTTAACCTCAAAACCCTTGACCTCGATTTTCTTGACAAGCCGCTTGTTGTAAGCATCCAGTGCATCCAGCACATAAATCAGGTTGTGCTGCTTGGCGTGGGTGGCGGAGTAGTTCAGCGTAAACAGAGGATTGAATTTCTTCAACGCTTTCTGGGTAGCAGAATCTTCTTTGCCCATCTTCTGCGGCTCGTCCAGAATCAGAATCGGACGGTTGGCAGCAATCACATCAATCGGGCGGCGGGAGCCGAACTCATCCCGCTTGGTATAGATAATTCTTGCCGCAGCATCACCCTTGCGGCCTTCCACGTTCTTGTCCTCGTTCATGGAAGCGGCAAATGCCTGGGTATTGATAATCATGACGTTGATGCCGGAGTTGCTGGAGAACGAATCCAACTGGTTCAGGTTGCTGCTGTTGTAGATAAAGAACCGTGCTTTTTTGCCATAGCATTCCATAAAGTGATCGGCGGTGATCTCAAAAGATTTTTTTACGCCCTCACGGATGGCAATGCTCGGCACAACAACGATAAACTTACTCCATCCATATCGCTTGTTCAGCTCAAACATGGTTTTGATGTAAACATAGGTCTTGCCGGTACCGGTCTCCATCTCAATGTCCAGAGAACATCTGCCGAGCGGTGTCACCAGCTTGTCCGACTGATGAATATTGCTTTCTGCCTGCAATGCACGGATATTCTGCACCAAGTCCGCATCGGTCAGTTGCAGAGCTTCATTCTTGAATCCGGAATCGTTGATCAAATCCTGCAATTCCAATTGTGCAGCATCCTCTGCCATCGGCACAAGGCTCAACTGCTGGGGCTTTGCAGACAGGCTGCCCATATCACGCAGATAGGACACGCCCGCATTGTAAGGCTGACCCTGAAAGACACGAGCCACGGCATCCACGGCATCGGTCTGATACTGCTGAATCTTAAAACTAAACTTCATCTTTGTGGTTCACCTCCTGCTCCAGCATCAGGAAACGGTCAAAATCACTTTCATACAGGCGATCCTGAATGATACGATATTTTTCATATTCCGTTTCCGCATGGAGTTTTGCCTGTTCTGCGCTGATTTTACCCGGCCCGGTAAGCAGCTCGTTGCCGTTGAACTCCAGAAAACCGTCCAGCCGCTTTGCCCAGTCCTCCATGCTCATAGGGATCTTGCGCTCGGCCTGCAGCTCGGCATAATCCAGATAGAGCGACACAATGCGCTCCAGATAATTCATTTCTTCTTTGCTCAGGTAATTCTTCGCAATGGACACATCTGCTTTCAGGATTTTTCCATCCGGGGCATTCTCCCATGTGGTCAGCCCCATGTGTTCCTTGTTGGCATCCGCCCGCTCTACGATCAGCTCCGCCGCTGTGTGACGATGCACAGCATAATGCATTTTGTTCTGCACCGTCTGGAAGAACAGGCGAGTTGTCTTTGCGTTTTTATCGTAATCAAACGCAGTGGCGTACAAATCCGTCACTTTCTGATAGAATTTACGTTCAGACAGACGAATTTCCCGAATCTGCTGCAACTGCCGCTCAAAATATTCATCGCTGAACATATGGCCTTTTTTCAGGCGGTCAACATCCATCGTCCAGCCCTGAATGGTGTGGTCTTTGACAATCTGTCCCGCCCACTTGCGGAACTGCACCGCCCGCTGGTTGTTCACCTTGAAACCAACGGCAATAATTGCCTGCAAGCTATAATGGTTCGTATTATAGTTTTTTCCGTCTGCGGCAGTTATTAAGTATTTCTTAACAACTGCTTCCTCCCGCAGCTCTCCATCCTCAAAAATCCGCTTCAGATGCTGATTGATCGCCGCAACCGAAACATCGTACAATGCTGCCACCATCTTCTGCGTCAGCCAGATATTCTCATCCTCATAGCGCATTTCAAAGCTGGCATCACTTTCACCGGTGGAGGCAACAAAGGTCAGATATTCTGCCGCAGAGCTGCGAATGGCAAGTTCTTTTTTCTTCTTAGCATCCATATCACAGCACCTTCCTTACGGTGTCGGGACTGTACGTCTCGAAAATCTGCTCAAAGTTTGTAGCAACGCTATCATTTGCCATGCTGCTGTCACGGAATACCGCATAGTAGGGCTTCATCTGTGCAATGGCCTTGACAGTCTCATCGGTCACATCATGGTCAAAGCAGGCCAGCAGGAAACCGTCCGCCACATTGAACACCTTTTTGCCTGCGATTTCTTTCACCTCAATAGGGCTGGACAATAGCACGCCCAAATCCAGCATGACCTGGAACAGCAAGTCTTCCGGGGTACGGTCAGGTTTTACGTTGTCCACCAGAGAGAACAGATCCTGCTGCCCAACTTCATCCGGCGTATAGTAAACGGGTTTCATATTGCTTTCGTCCAGACGCAGGCAGCGGAAACCAATGTCCAGATCAGCCGGAGCCGTCAGACCGGCCTCCTCTTTGATTTTCTTGCCCGCACGGCGGATACGCTCTTTTCCAATTTCGCAGATATTTTTTACTGTAACACCATCAATTTTATTTGAATCCGTACACAATTCTGGTATTTGTACCAAAATAAATTTACGCTTCATTTTGGTTTCGCAATTGAGCTTTATAATAGAATGCGCTGTTGTAGCCGAACCAGAAAAGAAGTCCAAAATAATATCATTATCATGTGTACAAGACATTGCTAATGTGTGTATCAACGTAATCGGCTTTACTGTATCAAATCCATGAAATTGACCAAGCAATTCATTCAGCTCCGATTTCCCAACTTCGGATGTTGAAGACCATTCATTTTCCATAAAGCAATAAAACGGATCATGTTCTGCGCCTTCTTCATCTTCAAAATAGCGTCTAAATGGCGTTCCATCCTTGAATTCTATGTATCCACTGCTCCATAGATTATGAATTTCGCTATTTCCAGCTTGCCAACGTTGTCCCTCTGGTGGTCTATATCCATTTAATTCAAACGACATTGTTGTTCTCTGATTTGTTCCACGGTTTGACTTAAGAATAGTAGCAAGTCGATATTTTCTTCCATCAAGTGAATACGGATATGATCGAACGCTTCCTGTTATCAGAGGATAGAATTTATTATTTGAAAAATCTTTTTCATAACACAAAATATATTCAATTTCTTTTTGAGGACGATATTTTGCCTCCCCAATGTTAACTGGCTTTACACGTGCTTTCCATACAATCGTTCCCAAATAATGGACTCTTCCAAAAATTTCATCACATATCTTGTGTAAATTTTCATATTCATAATCGTTGATACTGATAAAAATAACGCCATCGTCAGCTAATAAATCTTTTGCAATTTTCAGACGTGGATAGATCATATTGAGCCAATCCGTATGGAACCGCCCATTGCTCTCGGTATTAGTTACAAGCCGGTTTCCTTCTTCGTCATACTGACCGCTGTTATCCATATAGTCCGCCGCACTCTGTGCAAAATCGTCCTCATAGACAAAATCATTGCCGGTGTTGTAGGGTGGATCGATATAAATCATCTTGACCTTTCCCAGATAGGTTTCCTGCAAGAGCTTCAGCACTTCCAGATTATCGCCCTCAATGTAGAGGTTCTCGCTGTCAAAGCCGCCGGGCGTTCCATCCTTGCCAACGCTGTCAGCTACCACCGGACGCAGCGTTGCCGTGATGGGCGCATTGGCCGCCAGCATGGCCTTTTTCTTGTCCGGCCACGTAAACTGATAGCGTTCCTCCCGGCCTTCCACGATGGAATCCGAAAGCTCCTGCCGCAGAACGTCAAAATCAATGGCGTGTTCCACCTTGCCGCCCCGCATCACTTCGGTGATTGCATTGGGGAACAGCTTGCCAATCAGTTCTATATTTCTCTCCACGCCGTCAAGGCTGTGCATTTTCAGTTTGTCCATTTTCGGATTCCTCCTTATCTATCTCCATCATCATATTGTAATGAGCAATTTGCCCCGTTGCTTCAAACAACTCTCGGAATACCTTCAAATATCTTTCGACACTATACAAATTGGGGGTTGCTGAATAATCATCAAAAGTCGAGTGAGACCCTGCATTTGCCCATGAGATAAGAGATTTGAATACTTGTCGTTCTCCATCTTGAAATTTCAAGTGAATTTTACTTAAATCCTCACCGCCCAAGAGCGTAAAATAGTGTTCCAATATGCGCCTCATCGTATTTGACAGAGCGATAGAATTGCAGGTTTCAGGATCAGCATTAGCGTTCTTGACTTCATCCCACAGCATTTCATATGTCGAATTGACAGGATTGTTATCATACTGCTTGATTCTTGATTCATTATTTACTTTCTGTATCATCCAATATCCTGTTTTCTTTTTGTTTAGACCTTGCTTGTATGATACTTCTTTGAAAAAGTAGCTATTGTGAGAGAGGATGAATAGTTGCTTTATCGTACTATTTCCATCATATATATCTCTAAACAAATCGCGCAGTAACGCACTTATTAAGAACAGGGCATCATTATCAAGGCTGGATACCGGATCATCAATTACAACGATTTTATTATCATTATGACCGCTTTCATCTTGATTCCCGTTAAGCGAATGCATGAAATATAAAAATGTCACAAAATTCTTTTCTCCCTCACTCAGTGACTGCAAGGCTGACGTCCCATCATCTCTCACGAAACAATAAGTTTTGTCGGTATCATTGACTTTCAATGAAAAACCAGTCATTCCATAGCGTTTGAGCAAATCATTGATACCGTTTGCAGTAGGAACAATGCTAGTCAAGGTTTGTTCAAGTGAATGGAGCTGAGTATATTTATCCTCTTTGGCTTTTTTGATTCTCTCCATTTTTTCATTTACAATTTTAACTTTGGATTGGAGTTTCTCTTTCTCCTCCAAATATGTTTCAATATCAGAAGAAAGTGTTTCAAGAATGTATCTCCAAACCCTGCCTGTTAAAGCGGTCTTTTCTTCTTTGATATGATCAATCTTTTTGTTATAGTCATCAATACCACTATTTGCTTCTCTTAGAATTCGTATGATAGCATCAGTGGGTTCACCCGTGCTGCCAAGCTGAACAATGATATTGGGAGAAGCCTTTTTGTCCAAGATTTTTCTCTTGTTTTCATCAACAATGAGCTGAAACTGTTGGAAGGCTATTTGTAGTTCTTCTGCCTTTATAAAATCTGAAGGACTGTTGATTAGCGCTTTAATCCTTTCCGATAATTCATCAGATAATGCAGCATAGTTTCTGCACAACTCGTCAATTTCATTTATTGCGTTAATATAACTATCATCAAAATAGTCTTCTACCTTTCGCATGAAATCTTCTTCAAGTGGGCGCTGACAAAATGGGCATACGCCATCACTTCGTTCAGTGTAAGATATACCTTGCCTAAACCAGCCATCATTGCCCAACTTCTTGATAAGCGTTGAGATATCAATATCTTCCTTGCCGACAATAACCTTTTGGAAAATATCCCTACTCTCGATTTCAATCAATGAATCAAAAGATGGAATTGAGAAAAGTGCTATCCTTTCAACTCTATTGCCAAATAATCGTGTGCATTGCTGTTCCAAATCATTTTTTTCTTTTAATTCATATCTATTTTTTTGTTTTTCCGATAAAAGCCGAGCTTTGAACTGCTCCATACTGCCCTTGACACCACTGATAGCAAGGCTGAGAGAACTATGCTCCTTATCTATCTTTTGCTTGATTCCCCAAAATGTTTTGGTATATTTCGTCTCCAAGGCTGAAAGATTATCTACTAAGCCTTGCTCGTCCGCCGTTCCATTCAATTCACCACGCAGGGAGTCGTACTGAGTATTGAGACTTTCTATTTCTTGAGTAAGGCTTTCTATCTGATGTTTAGTCTCAATATCTTCTTCGCCTAATGTGAAAATCCCCGGAATAGATGTTTCTCCAAAATTCTCATCAACATAGTCTCGGTTATAAACTTCACAGTTGAGTGGGCCACCATCCCAATCAACTGAACACTGACAGAATCGTTGGTCGTTTTGTTTTCGCAGGAACCTACTGATCGTTGTCTTTCCGCTGCCGTTTAACCCAAAAAGAAAATTGATATGCTTAGCTTCAATTGTTTGCTCTCCACACAAAAATGGTTGTGTTCCCGTCATTTTTATTTGCTTAATCATGTTGACTCACCATCTTTCAAGGCTTTTAACTCTTGCACCAGATCAAACTTTCTCTTCGGCTGTTTTTCCTTGCGGATTTTCGCTTTCAAAGCCGCAATCTGTTTTTCCAGTTGTTCTTGCTGTTTCTGATTTTCTACGCTTTCTTTCAGAGTGGCGGATTCATCTGAATCAAGTGCGGTTCCGGCTATCTGCCGTACAAAATTCTCATACACCGCATCCAGCGAAAGCCCGTCCAGATGCACCGGAAGTTCATCCGCATCCAGCCAATCTGTGTAATAATAACGATTAACCTTAAAGGCCGTCTTGCCCGCCGCAGCTTCCTTGTAACCGATAGCAGCCTGATACCTGCCCTCGTATTCCAGCAAAAACAAGATGTGATACGGGATTTCCCGGTCGATCTGGCGCAACACGCTTTCGTCCAGTTCCGGGGCAGACAACCGCACCTCGAACACCTCAATCTCTGTCACCTGTTCGCCAGCAGCCAGATTCAGGGTGGTGGCAGCAATTTTATTGCGCCAGTAGATGATTCTGATTTGCTCCACGAACGCTTTTTTCATAGCCGGTGTCACAGCAATGTTTTCATAAAACTTCTGCTTGGGGATACGTTTGTTAAACTCCGTGGATTTCGGCAATCCCAGCACGGCATCTCACCTCCAGACAATCATTTCACAACGAGGAAGCAAATCAGTTCAAAATCATCCAGACCGGATATATCACTCATTAAAGCGGATGTTCCACCGGCAGAGAACAAGCTGTCAATGTCGCTTTCTTCTTTCACATCAATGATGGAATTGATTGCTTCGCTCAGCAACTCGGACATTTCTGCCATGTCCTTTCCATCGTCTGTTTCCCGATTAAAGCGTTCGTATACCTCTTTGATTGGCGCAGACTTTCCGCGGCACAACAGACGGATATCATCCAGCATCTTTTTCGGATTCAGATAATCGCAGATGATCTGCCCATCCACTCCGATATAAACCATGTAGAAGGGGTGGATACGGTTCCGGTTGTCCACATTGACACTGTTGTTGATGTTCTTCAGTACAAAAATCGCACCTTCCGGCAGTTCATCAGTAGCAGACACAACTGCATGGAGTCCACGAGGCTTTTTGTCCATGTCTCCGTTACGCTTTATATAATCCAGCAAATCGAGCCGGAACTCGTTCAGTCCCAGATCCATAATGGAGATGCCGTCCGACATATCCTCAATATCAACCACTTCTTCCTGCAAGCGCTTAAGCTGCGCTTTGCGGTATTCCAAATCACCCTTTTCTTCCGGATTGATCAAATCGTCATCTCCGGTAGAGGTCATGACTGTGATTTTCATGCGGGTCTCCACACGAGATTTCAGATTGATATACTCATCCAGCGTCAAATCTGGCCAGAAATTTACAAGCTGAATATACTTGTTACGACTGCCGATACGGTCAACTCGGCCAAACCGCTGAATAATGCGCACCGGGTTCCAGTGAATGTCGTAGTTGATCAGATAATCGCAGTCCTGCAAGTTCTGGCCCTCGGAAATACAGTCTGTTGCAATCAGCACATCAATTTCCGTAGTACTATTGGGCATCAGAACATCCCCGCCTTTGGAGACAGGGGAAAAGCAGGTCAACACATTATTCAGTGTTGCCTGAAATCCTTTGATCGTAGTTTTTCCATCAATGGAACCGGTGATGACCGCCGTATTCAAACCATAGTTCTTCTTGATATACTCGCTGACATGGTCGTACAGATATTCCGCTGTATCAGAAAAAGCCGAAAAGATCAGCACTTTCTTGTTGCCGGAATTGATCAGATGCTTGATTTTCTCAGATAGCAGTTTTAACAATTCCTGCAATTTGACATCATGCTCCGGGGTAATATCGGCAACCATAAAGGTCAGCAGTTCCAGAACCTCAGCATCCTGCTGAAGCTCCGTGCGCCAACTCTTCCAGTCCATATCGGCAAGGTCGATTTTCACCTTTTTGCCAACGGTAAAGAAATCCGTATTTTCATCATCTATATCAAAGTCATCACCACCGGCATCATACATATCCAAATCTGCCCGACCGTATGCCTCAAACTGGTTGATAGACTGAATCGTACCATTGATCAGCTCTTTGATTCGTGTCAATGTCAGTTGGAAAGAATGAACCGAGCTTTCCAGACGCTTCAAAAGGTTAATGCTCATCAAGCGGCGAATACCTTGTTCACGACCTGTTTGAGTCAGATTCTCGCCCTTGTTGTGGGTGAGGTCTTTATATTTTTGCAGTTTGCTTGGGAAAATGTAATTGGACGGCGCATACACACACAACGAGAGCTGCATAAGCTGCTCATAAATCTCGTTATAGTTGATGGCGTTGTTCACATCTGTCAGACAGGGACGCTTGGAAATTGGTTTGAGCCGTTCGGGGAATTTTCCAATCTCATTAGTGTCATAGTATTTTTCAATATGCTTACGAGAGCGGGCAATCGTCACACTGTCCAGCAGCTCAAAAAAGTCAAAATCCAATGTGCGCAGCAACGCATCCGTGGTTCGCTCCTCTTGAGGCAGTTTGCTCCAAGCATTGAACGCCTTTTGCGCCTGCTTGAAAATATCCTCCACATTTTTTGAAGTATTCAGCCGTTCATCAAGAAACTCCGAATTGCCCTCATAGGCAAGGGCAAGCTGGTTCTTCAAATCAACAAAACGGTTGTTGACTGGCGTGGCCGAGAGCATCAAAACTTTGGTCTTAACGCCGGAACGAATCACTTTATCCATCAAACGCTGATAACGATTATCCTGCGTCTTGCTATGCGTACCGATACCGTTGCGGAAGTTGTGCGATTCATCAATTACCACAAGATCATAGTTGCCCCAGTTCAGGCGATTCAGATCAAGACCGTTGGACTGTCCTCCATTGCGGGAAAGGTCCGTATGGAACAAAACATCGTAGTTCAACCTGTCCGATGCAATCGGGTTATTGACATAGTTATCCTTGTATGTATTCCAGTTTTCTGCCAACTTTTTCGGACATAGCACCAGCACCGACTTGTTTCGGTTTTCATAATACTTTACAACCGCCAGAGCGGTGAACGTTTTACCAAGGCCGACGCTATCAGCAAGAATGCAGCCGTTGTACTTTTCCAATTTGTTGATGATGGCAAGCACGGCATCTCGCTGAAAATCGTAAAGCATACTCCAAATTTTGCTCTGCTTGAAGCCGGTTGCCTCATTCGGCAGTTCATCCTCAGAGATGTCATCCAAAAACTCGCTGAACACATGATACAGAGTCATGAAGTAGATGAACTCCGGAGAATTTTCAGCATAGGCTGTGCTGATGTTCTCCAACACAACATCCGTAACATCCTGCATCTTTTCCCGGTCATTCCAAAGTCCATCAAAGAGCTGCATATATTGCTGGGCGAACGGGGATTCCATGCAGTTGACCATGTTGTAGCTGTTGTTGCCACGCTCACAGCCGATATCTACCGTGGTAAATCCATTGATTGGCATATAGGCCGTCTGTGCTGTGCCAGAATCCACGGTCATAAAGCCCGCCATATTTTCGCCAGTGGTATTCGATTTGAATTTTGCTTTTTTCCTGATCCAGTCGGCACACTCCTTGGCAATCGCTCTCTGGGTCATCTCATTGCGCAGCTTGATTTCAAATTCTGTGCCATATAGACTGGTTTCACGGGAAAGGCGGGGAATGTAGAATTCCCGCTTCTGCTTTTCCGCTTTCTCCTTGACAAAGGTAGGCGATGTGAAGATAAATCGAAACTCGTCCACAGACTCCAACTGTTTCTTTAGCTCTTTATACGCATACATTGAAAAGCAGGCCGCTGCTATTGACACCTTGCTGCCTTTTTTGATTTCAACTCGCAGATCATCCCTGACCGTACTGGTGATATTGTCAAGAATCTTCAAATTACTCACCTGCCTTTGTTCTCAGTCTTCATTCTACATTTTTTGATGTCCCACCATCAGGACTATCCGGCAGAATTTCAAGAACGTCCTCAACCTTACAATTTAGTTTCTGACAAATTCGATCAATGACTTCCAGCGAAACGATCTCGTCCCGTCCCATCTTGCTCATGGTGCTTGTGCTGACACCAGCAAGCTCACATAAATCTTTTTTTCGCATCTTTCTGTCAATCATAAGTTTGAATAGTCTGTTGTATGATACTGCCATTTTTCCTCGCCTTCTCATTTTCAAAGTGGTTTTCAAGCCATCAAAAAATTCTATTGCTATTATAGCACAAGGTGCTTTAAGGGTAAATAAAAAATGCCGACTTCTCACAAGACGCAAGTCTTGTGCAAGCAGGGCTTTCGTGACACGAAAGCGATTTTCTGCTTGTTGAGGGAACTCCCCAATCCCCTTGAAGATCAGCACCAACGGTGCTGGCTACGCAACCGTGCCGGATGCTATGTCGGCGGTTCCGACAGAAAAAAAGCCCGGTGCGGCATGAGGTGAACCCACACCGCACCGGATTATTGAAATATTTCGTAGCATCGCATGCCAATATTGGAGAGCAGGTATCTAAATGTGGAACAAAGTCAGGTGTAAATTAGCTCTACATTGATTATTTCCGTGGTACACGCAGTGATTTGATTCATCTTTTGCACCCATGCCATTTGATTAGATTCCTTTAACTGCTCGGTGGCACCCTCTTGTGCGGCCATTTGCTTCACCATCTGAACAAACATTGCTTGGGCCTGTTGGTCGATTTCGGTAAGATAGTCCCTCAGTTTTCCGGTCGTTTTCAAGTTGACATAGGTTGCCCGACGGTGCTGCCGGAGATAGCGCAAATGCCGTTGTCCCCACGCACCGATATGCTGCTGTTGCCCATCCAGAGAGGACAACAGGCATGGAACTTGGCAACCATTTACCTCTATGTAGGTGCCGCCATTCTTTTCAAAAATTGTTTGTTTCATGATTAATTCCTGCCTTTCTTGATATGATTGAATTCACTTTTCAAAGGGGTATTAGGGCCCTCCCTAACAAGTGGCATCGTTTGGTCACGAACGATGTAATCCGCAAAATGCCGTCATTTTGCTATGCTTGCGAGAATATTCGGAGTAATTAAAATTACACCGAATTTCAAGCCGCCTGCGGCATGTTTTCACACACTCAGCCGAGAGAAAAATCGTTCCCCCGTGACAGCCGTGACGACCGTGACGACCGTGACGATATTTTTGCCACCGCCTCAGAAGTCGTCACAGCCGTCACGGTCGTCACGCTTGTAGCTGCTCCAGCGAAAGAGAAAGTGTCCGTCCAGCGTGGCTGCGGTGGCTCTCATAGCGGATGCCATATTCGCACTGGAGTTTACCTGCACGGACATTGAGCCGCATGGAGAGGGCGTTGGGTTTCATCTTCAGTCCCAGAGCGGCAACGAGTTCTGTTGCCGTTCCGCTCCATTGAGGCTGTTCGGCTGTCACCAGTGCTGCAATCGCCGCCAGTACTGGGTCTGGCGGCTCTTTCCACAATTCGGTTTCTGCTCGCTCCAGCGTCCATATCAGCCGTTCTTCGTTTCGGGTCAAGTAAAGGCGCTGATCCTGCTGATCGCGTCCGGAAATGTCCAGCATAGCAGTGTTGGAAGTCCTGCGCTCCTTTTGCAGAAGAAAGGCTCCGTCTGCCGCACCCAGCAGACCATTCGTGCCGGAGATCATATCGAATTTATCCTCCGCCTGCTGCTTGCGGGTGTGATGAACAAGCAGCAGGCAAATGCCGTGTTCATCGGCAAATAATTTCAGTTTAGTGATGACTTCATAATCACTGGCATAGCTGTATGTATCTCCACCGGATTCGCGGACTTTTTGCAGTGTGTCGATGATAATAAGCCGGGTATCCGGGTGTTCCTGCACAAACCATTTAAGCTGTTCTTCCAGACCGGCACCTAATTGTTTGGCGTAAATGGAGAAATAGAGATTATCCGCGCTTTCTGTGCCAAACATACGGAACAGCCTGTCTTGCAATCGCCGGTGATCGTCCTCTAACGCCAGATACAGCACGGCTCCTTGATGAACCGGGTAGCCCCATAGTTCCAGTCCTGTACTCACATGATAGCCAATCTGGGCCATGAGAAACGACTTGCCCACCTTGGGAGCGCCCACAAAAAGATATGTTCCTGCATAGAGCAGACCGTCAATAATAGGCGGTCTGCTGGGATAGACGGTCTCATAGAGGTCCTGCATGGATACGGTAGGCAGGTATGCCGGGGCATAAATGCGTTGCATTTTTCGGAACATTTCATTGAAACTTGGCTCCGAGGACTTGTTTTCTGCGGACTCTATTGCTATACTTAAATTGGTTATTTTGTCAAGCGACTGTTCCTCGTCTGCGCCAACAGACGGATATGGAGCAGTCGTTTTCTTTTTTGCAAGGCTCACTGTGACACCTCCTTCATGCCATCCATAATGGAGGCAATCATTTGAATAGTGTCCAGCAGTTCATCATCAATGCCGTTTCCTGCATCAATGCGCCGCAATTCGCTCAGTACAGCGGAAAGCTGGTCACGCAGCGCTTTGTAAACTCTCGGATTGCCCTGAACCACGACTTCTTTGCAGGTGAGCCGCCGCGTAATGTAGTCCTGTTTGGTTAGGCCGGACAATTTCGCATATCGGTTGATCTGCTCATATTCCTCCGGTGATACGCGAAATCCAATGGTTTTGCTTCGCCAGCGGTTCTTGTTATCACAATTTTTTAATGACACGCTTCGTCCTCCTTTCGTTCCATATCCAACTTGTTTGCCATTTCCGTTTGCCTTGTGGGAAACAGATGTGCATAGCGATAGGTAATGTCGATACTTTCGTGGCCTACGCGGTCTGCGATTGCCAGTGCCGAAAATCCCATGTCGATCAGCAAAGAAATATGCGAGTGGCGTAAACCATGCACCTTGATGCGCTTAACGCCGGTTTCCTTGCAGCCGCGCTCCATCTCGCGGAATAGGTATGATTTCGTGACTTGAAATATCCGATCATCAGGCTGTACGGCATACAGTGTTTTGATGTAGTCCCGTATTTCGTCACAGAGAAATGATGGCATTTGAACAACACGATTGCTTTTCGGCGTTTTGGGGTCTGTAATGACATCTCGGCCTTTCATGCGCTGATAGGATTTTGTGATAGAAACGGTTTGTTTCTCAAAATCAAAATCCGCAGGTGTCAGAGCAAGCAGTTCACCTTCTCGAATTCCAGTCCAATAGAGCATTTCAAAGGCATAGAAGGAACGAGGCTTGTCCATCATCGCTTCGATGAATTGCAAATACTCGGTTTTTGTCCAGAACTGTATTTCACCGTTCTTTGCCTTCCCCATATTGCCCGCCTGTGCTGCTGGATTCGCTTTCAGACCATAGTGCCTGACCGCATGGTTGAACACCGCGCTGAGCTGATTATGAAGCGTTTTCAAGTATACCGGAGAATATGCTTTTCCTGCTTCGGATCGGTGTCCCATCATTTCGTTCTGCCACGTCATCACATCTTTGGAGCAAATGTCGCACATCTTGCGCTTTCCAAAGTAGGGAACCAGTTTCGTGCGGATAATGTGTTCTTTCGTCAGCCAAGTGCTTTCCTTAAAGCGATTTTTCATATCTGCAATATATAACGGGACAAAATCTTCAAATGTCATATTCAAATCCGAGGTTTTCTGTTGCAGGAAAATTCGTTCCCACTCCAGAGCCTCCCGTCTGGTTTTGAAGCCGCGCTTCATCTTCTTTTCTTTTTTACCGATCCGGTTTTCATAGTAAAAGGACACATACCATGTGCCTTTTGCCTTGTCTTTGTACGCTGGCATTTTATCGCCTCCTATTGCTTGTCGTTCATACCGTAGAACTTTTCACTGAAGTAGCGGCGGCTGATTTTACCGGGAATGACCATAAATCCTTTGGCACTCAATTCACCATTCAAACGCTGAATGAGTTTATAGGCGTGTGCCTTGGATACACCAAGGATATTGGCAACTTCTTCTGCGTTCATAAATAATTTGTCTTGCATCTTTCTTGACTCCTTTCTATCTGTTAATTTCATATTCGCATAAATGTTAATGTTCTATACCGACATTATACATTAGCTTTTATGTTAATGTCAAGCAAACTTTCGCGTAATTGTTAATGTTTCTCTTGCGTATTTTTGCTATTCACGATATACTACATTCAAAGGCGGTGACACATTATGACGGTTGGAGAAAAAATTAGGACAATTCGGACCTTTCGTGGTATGACTCAGAAAGAACTTGGATTAGCGGTCGGCTTTCCTGAAAAAGGTGCGGACAATCGAATCGCACAGTACGAAACAGACTATCGCGTACCACGAAAAGAGATGTTGGACAAAATTGCGCTTGCGCTGAAGGTCAATCGACTAAACTTTTATTCGGCTTGCCCGGGGGATAGCGCACCGGAAGATTTGATACGAACTCTGTTCTGGTTAGAGGAAAGCGACATTGGTGGTATCCGCCTGTTTCAACTTACACCGAATGAGTTGCCACAAAACTACGATGCGCGTATATCTGCAAGGGAAGATACCTCTGCTCGATACAATCCGTCCGATGATTGGCCGCTTCGCCCGCCGATTGCTATGTACTTCAACGCTCTGGTCAATGACTTTATGCGGGAATGGTTGGTGCGGCAGCAGGAGTATCTATCCAAGCAAATCACCAGAGAAGAATACTTTGAATGGAAACTCAACTGGCCGGACACCTGTGATGATTTAGGTAAGGCTACACCAAATATCCAGTGGCGCAAAAATAAATAAGGACAAGCAAAACCGCCCTACTGAATTTGTCGTTCAGCAGGGCGGTTCTACTTGTCCTTTGCAATTATTCTCAGCGATACTGTTCAGACTAACTTAGTATCAAATCAGTATCAGCAGGCAAAGCGACAGGCAAAAAAGCCTGTATTTATGCGGGTTTCGGAGGTTTCCGAATTTATTCCCACTCGCTCCATGAAACCGTGGCCTAAACGATTTTGTATATGTGGTTTAGTTCCGATTATCGGGATTACTTAGATTATCCAAGAATTACGATGTATCATAATTCCTGTTGTCATTTTGTTGTCGGATGCTTTGATAAATTCTGGAGAATACTTTTACTCAAGTGGAACATCGCCAATAATAAACCTACTTTTTCCAATGATTCTTTCAATGGACTTCACCATTTGCTCGGTCATATCAAGATATTCTGAGAGATCTTGATCCAGAAAGCGAATAGACTGATTCATGCTCCGCTCTATGCCGAGGTTGTTAAGAGAGGTTTCCTTCATTACAGTCACCGACTGATTAGCTTCTTTTATTGAAAGCATCATCTTATGCAAGGCCTTTATATAATCGGTCAATGACTCTTTGTTTTCAGGCTTGGTCGCATACTCATTTTCTAACAAGCCTAAAGTGTTCTTTTCAATTTTAGCCCAAAGCGATTGTATCGATTCTGTATGTTGCTTTAGTTGCTTGCTAAATTCGGAAATATAGCTGGCAGCCTTTTTAGATTGCTTTCTCACAAACGCCGCCGTACCATTGCCGCCACTTTTTTGAACACGGTTGATTTCTTCAGTACATTCGTTTATTCCAGAACTCATCGTTTCCATGCCTGCGGATATAGCTGTAATCTCATCATTCATCTGGCTGGTATCTTCCTCAATATCCGCTAAAAAATCTAAGAATCCCTTTTCCCCTTCAGGAATCTCCAACGAATAGTCATCTGAAACAAATAAACTTTTCAGCTGAATTCGATTTTTATCAAGGAAATCGCTTACAGGATTACTAAAAACGACCGTTCCATTAACAGCGCCTCTAAGATTCTTTTCTAGATATTCAATAAGATCAAAAAATTTCTTAAAATGGGTGGAATAATCCTTGGCACGATATTGTTTTAGATCGAATGGCAGCTTTCCAAGATCATCTCTCGTAATAATAATTGTCTTCTTATTGAAACTATGTGCGAGGCCCAACTCATACATAACATTTGGATTTAGCCCAGTAAGATCTGCTAAAATAACATCCGCGGCATATATTGGAGAAATGATGTCAGCAAGAATGTTTTGCTGATTATCTTCATCACCTGCATGTGAAAACTCAAAGTCATCTTGAAAATGCTCTTTGAGCATTTCGTATGATTCAAAAAAATCATCTGAAAAGGGCATAATTACAAAAACTTTTGATTTTTCCATACTATCCTCCTCAATTATCAATGACAACCTACTGTCGTATAGGCTTTAACGCAAGCAAAAAGCATTACGGCAATCACACGCTTGATGCTTGCTTTGTGGTATGATTGCTGTAAGTACTCCACGTAGGCTCGTAATCTGCGGTCGCTTGGTTTCCCCACATATCCCAGCCTTCACGGTCACCACGAGCAAATAGCTCAAGAAACGGTCCCGGAGAGCAACTTTCGATGATCGGGATAATCTCGTCAGGCTTCCGTGAGTGTTCACGCTTTTGCGTCCGAATGAGGTTGACCTGAGAGCGGGCCGGAGCCAGCGTCCTAAAATTGTCACCTCTGACCCCGAAAAGCAGAATTTCAGTCACATTACGGAAATAGAAGCCGACTCCTCGCCCGTCCGGGCCACCATCCTTCCGCACCTTTTCCCAAATGATATTTCCCTTATACTCAAATCCCCACGCTTTCATAACAGCCAGACCATCTGGCAGAAGAGCGTTGGGAACCCAAAGGTACAAATGGCTTTTTGCTGCAGCGACCTGCTCAACGGGCAACGCCATTATGTCTGCTAATGACATTGTCTCATATCTATTCAGTTTCTTGTTTTCTGGGGCGACTTTTCCAGTGCGGTTTTGAAAGCGCCAAGGCGGATCAGCATAAATCGTTGAATAGCGCTTATCACCGCAGAAAGAGAGAAGGTTTTCAGATGTTTCCTGAAGCGTGCTCATCTATGTATCCCTCCTCCCAATCTGAAACACAAGTTTTCTTAATGCCAATAGCCAAAACGGGGCATCCACCATTGCGGCGTGACTCTAAGCGATATAGCAGCTTTCCCATCCAAGTAGTGCTTGCGCCGTATTTACGCATAATGGGCTTCCAAGTGCGGGAATTCTTATCATAGTCATACACGGTTTTGAACACGTCGTTCAGGTCTTGCGAACGGGTGACAATAATACCGGCGCTTACAATGTCGCAATCATAGTATGTCCGCATTGCAAGCAGATCTCTGTCAAAGGTCTGATCTTTACTGTTCCATTCGAGGTCAAATGCAATTCGACCCTTCAAAAAATCAATATTATGACCGTCGATGTAGTTCTCCGTCACACGCTCCTCAAAAGGAACGCTGGAAAAGCGTCCCCTCTGATCGGCTTGTCTTGGATAAAACTTGATGTGTAAGTCACCTGAAATCCGGATTTCTCTCCACCCATACGGGTAGAGAACATCGTCAAATTTCTTGGGAATCTTAGTCTCGTTTCCGCCCGCTTCACGCAGGTCATCTGTGGTAATGTCGAGTTTTCTTAGGCACTCAACGACTTCACGCCACTCCTCAGGAAAAGCTTGAGTAATGATTTCAATAGCGTGGTTATAGTTGTGGAACTCAAATTTATCTAAAAGATCGGCGTCTATGTAATCAGTAATCTGCATTTCGGCACCTCCAGATACTTATGCAAAATATAGTATATCATATTTGCTTAGGCTTTTCAATGGTTTTTGGGCGTTTCTCAACAACATTCTTCAAAAAATGCCGGATTGCAAAAGCCGATAATCCCGTAGCGGCAGCATATTCACTCAGCGAAATTCTCTTGCGCCGGTACAAATCGTAGTATTTCCAAAACACTTTGGGCGGCTCCAAGGTTTCCACAGAAGCGGAAATACGTGCTGCTGGCTCTCTGGCGTAGATCAACTCGCTATTTACAATCTCCATAGCCCTATTTCGGATGTTATTCATCCTTCTGACCCACTCCATTGGGTCGGCGGCTTTCAGCTTCTCCGTGACGCCTTCCGCCTCGGCCATCTGCTTTACCAGCCGAGAGAACATCTCCTCCGACTGGCGGTCGATGTCGGCAAGGTAGCTGTTCAGTTTTTCACTGGTGAGCAGGGTTGCATAAGCGGCCTGACGGTGCTCCTTTAGGTAGCGCCGGTGGCGTTGTCCCCACACGCCGATGGGCTGCTGCTCTTCTTCGGGCAGTTCCAAATTGGGGAGAAGGTAATCCCCAACCTGTGTGTAAGTACCGCCCATTTCCTCAAAAATTGTTTTTGCCATTGTCTGTTCCTACCTTTCATAATTTGTATTTCTGCGCCTTGTGCGCTGGGTTTGCTTTCGCTGCTGCTCCATATCTTTCGCCTGTGCAATCAGATTATCGATCTGCCGACTACCGAGAACCTTCCGCAGGAAACGAAAATCCTTCAGCTCTGAGCGTAGAGCATCATTTTCTCCCTTGAGCCGGTCATTGGCGGCGGTCAGATGCTCGTTCTCCCGATAGAGCCGACCGTTGGTGGTGTTCAGCCGGTGATAGCTGTCCAGAGCCTTGTAATAGTGGTAGAACACCTCTCGGATAACCTCTTTCAATTTCTTAATGAGTGGGTCAACAAACCGCTGTTTATAGGTCTTGGCGGTCATTAGAGTGGGGGGATCGGGGAGTTGAAACTCTGCATCCGACTCAATCCGCTGTTCCAGCTTTTCAATAGACTGCGTACCCTGATCGAAGTTGTCAATTCGATTCTGCACCGTTTCCAGCTCGTCCTGCTTTTCGGCAAGCGTGCTGTCCAGTGCAGCAATCTCTTTTTCTCGCTCTTGCTTCTTGTAGTCCATAACAGAGAGGTGCTTTTCGTGGGTACCTTTCTGCTCCCACTGAATATCATACCGCTCCATCACGGCGGCAAGCTGCTCCTTTTCGGACTGTACCCACTGCGCCCATTCCGTTGCACCCCGTGTGCCACCCTTGAAGCCCTGCGCTGCCAGCGCCTGTTTCAGCGATACACGGGTATCAAGCCCTCGCTTGCTCCCGGTGGTGAACGGCACAAAGTCAATGTGGATATGGGGTGTAGCTTCGTCCATATGGAGATGTGCCGAGAACACCCGGAGGCTTGGATTGCGTTCCTGAAAGCCCTGATAATATTCGTCCAGTACCCGCCGAGCCAATTCCGCATATTCGCCGGTGGCGCTCATATCCTCCTTGTTTCCGATTTGTAGGATGATCTCGTGGAAGGGTTTCTCCTGATTGCCGGAGCGAATCTTCTCGTAGTAGTTCGGAATACGCCGGTCACTTCGGGTTTGCTTTTCGTTGTAGCGTTTCAGAGCTTCATCAAAAAGCTGGTGGTACACAGTCTGAATGCGCTCATTGCAGTAGTCGATGTTCAGGTGTGTGCGGCTTCCGTCCACATTCT
>OKSH01001187.1_pt1 | contig 24399 bp, 26 predicted proteins | sample 1601231 | NCBI WGS metagenome assembly OKSH01 (sample SAMEA3541596, study PRJEB24748) | human gut metagenome | biome: human gut; feature: human-associated habitat; material: faeces | place: China | collected 2012
CAAAAAACAGCGAAAACACCTCGCGGAATACATCATGGCTGAACTGTTACCAAAATACAAGGCTGCGGCAGAAAGCCGTCATGGAGAAAAATGAAAGATGAGTGACATTAAGAACGGCCCGGCTGAAAAGGAAGCGCCGGATAGTAAAAAACAAATCCGGGAAAAACGAAAAGCAATAAGCAAATGGCCGGTTGTATTGGCGGTGTTTTGTGCGGCCGCTGCCATTTTTATGTTGTCATACCGTTACTATGCACAGGAGAAAGCGCGGCGATTGACAGAGGCCGGGAATGCAGCCAAAGCCTCCGGACTTGCCGGGACGCCGTCAAACGGAATAATTGAACTGGACGGAAAAAAATACAGAAGAAACACTTCAATTCGCGCGATTCTCTGTATTGGCGTGGATACGAGCGGGGATATGCAGCAGCAAACCGCGTCCGGAGTAGCGGGGCAGGCGGACGGCCTTTTTCTTGTGGCGCAGGATATGGCCAGAGATACGGTCAGGATTTTAATGATTCCCCGGGACACGATGACGGAGATAACGCTTTTTGATTTAATGGGCAATGAGCTGGGTAAAGATGTTCAGCACCTTACCCTTGCATTTGCCTATGGAGACGGCAGAGAGAAAAGCTGTGAGCTTCTCGCGGCCGCTGTCTCGGATTTATGCTTTGGAATCCGTCTGGACGGATATCTTGCAATGAATGTTAGTTCCATCCCCCTCTTAAATGACGAGGTGGGAGGAGTTACCGTCACGATAAAAGAGGATGGGCTGGAAGTAAAAGACCCGCTGCTGAAAAAAGGGAGTGTCGTACACCTAAACGGCAGTCAGGCAGAATTATTTGTACGTTACCGCGATATTACGAAGCCGCAGACGGCTCTGAGCAGAATGGACAGGCAGCAGCAGTATATACAGGCCTACTTTGAAACGGTCAAAAAAGAGTCGGAAAAAGACAGCGGTCTGATAACAAGACTTGTCAATGCCATAGAGAACCATATGGTTACCAATATGGCGAAAGACCAGTACCTCGATATGGGGATGGCGGTCCTGAACAGCCAGCAGGAGCTGGGAGATAAAGATTTTTTGACAATACCGGGCCAGGCAGTGGAAACAATTAATTTTGATGAGTATTATCCGGACCTGGATGAATTGAAACGAATCATCATAGAACTGTTCTACAAGGAAATCTGACAGAACTCGGATGATGCAAATGCCTTACGGCAATAACTAGCAAATGCTATTTATTGATAAAACTAAAAAGAAAGGAAGGGTGATGTGACATGAAGAGGAAATTAGCAGGAGTGTTAACCGCTGCTGTCCTGATGGCTCAGCCGTTTACATCTCTGGCAGCCGGCAGTATGCCGTCTACGCCTTCACCGTCTCGTGACAACATGAGCAGTTCGACACAATCAATGATCAGTGGCGAACTGAATAACGGTGCAGCTCCTACCGGCACTGCAGGCAGTTCAGTTGCGTTCAGCACGGATCGGGCTGTTTATGAGAATGCCGGATTTGCCTGGGACGTAATCGAAGAGATTAATACCATCAATGCCGGAGTAGAACCTCTGTACCGTACAATTGGAACTAACAACATGGTTGGTTATGTTCCTTTGGCGCCGGTACAGGCAGCAGTTGTCAGCGGCTCCACCACAGTAACGATGTATGTTCCAAACCTGGTAGAGGGACTGAACGATGTTCAGATCCTGTACTACAATCAGGCGACACATACTTGGGAACTGATGGCACCGTCCAGCATTAATTATGCAACAAAAGAAATTTCCGTTACTTTAAGCGGAACAACCCCATTTACAATTGTTTATAAGAAATAAACATTCGTGAGTGAAGCTGAGGGACTGCCCCTGCCATTTTTGGGGCAGCTTCCCGGTTTTAGGTAAGGAATACGAGCGCCTGATTTCCACGGGGACACTCATTAGAATAGGAAATGGATATTTAATAGTGAGTGCTGCCCGCGGAATTAAATATAGATGAAATAAACGGAAGGACAGAAGAAAACTGATGAAAGGGATTATTCTTGCCGGAGGTTCCGGTACCCGCCTTTACCCGCTGACGAAAGTAACTTCTAAACAATTGCTGCCGATTTACGACAAGCCGATGATTTATTATCCGATGTCCGTGCTGATGGAGGCAGGCATCCGGGAAATCCTGATTATTTCCACACCGCAGGATACGCCCCGCTTTCAGGAGCTGCTGGGAGATGGAAAGGCCTTTGGACTGAATCTGAAATATGCAGTTCAGGCATCCCCGGACGGACTGGCCCAGGCATTTTTGATTGGCGCAGATTTTATAGGAAATGACACAGTTGCGATGGTTTTAGGTGATAACATTTTTGCCGGCCACGGATTGAAAAAAAGATTGAAAAACGCAGTCCGTAATGCGGAAAAAGGCAAAGGGGCAACGGTATTCGGCTATTACGTAGACGATCCGGAGCGCTTTGGAATAGTGGAGTTTGACAGAGATGGAAAAGCAGTCTCGATCGAAGAAAAGCCAAAACAACCAAAAAGCAACTACTGTGTTACTGGCCTGTACTTTTATGACAACAGGGTGGTGGATTATGCCGGACAGCTAAAGCCGAGCGGGAGGGGAGAACTGGAAATCACAGATCTGAACCGGATTTATTTAGAGGAAGGACTTCTTAATGTGGAACTGCTGGGGCAGGGCTTCACATGGCTGGATACCGGCACCCATGAAAGCCTGGTGGATGCGACAAACTTTGTAAAAACAGTGGAGAGCCACCAGCACCGGAAAATCGCCTGCCTGGAAGAGATCGCCTATTTAAACGGCTGGATATCAGGCGATGAGGTACTGGCGGTTTACGAGAGTATGAAGAAGAATCAGTATGGCCAATACCTGAAGGATGTTCTGGACGGGAAGTATATTGATGTTCTTTACGAATGAAAAAGAGGGAAGAGAGTATGAAAATTATAGTGACCGGCGGAGCTGGTTTTATTGGAAGCAATTTTATCTACCACATGCTGGACGTGCATCCTGACTATCGGATTGTCTGTGTGGATTGCCTGACCTATGCCGGAAATTTATCCACATTAGAAAAAGCGATGAGTAATTCAAACTTTCATTTTTATAAGGTTGACATCTGCGAAAGAAATGATGTTTACAGTGTATTCCAAAAAGAACAGCCGGACATGGTTGTCAACTTTGCTGCGGAAAGCCATGTGGACCGGTCGATTGAAGAACCCGAGGTCTTTTTAGATACCAACATCAAAGGTACGGCAGTCTTGATGGATGCCTGCCGCAAATTCGGTATGGTGCGATACCATCAGGTATCGACAGATGAGGTTTACGGAGATCTTCCGCTGAACCGGCCTGACCTGTTTTTTACTGAAAGCACTCCTATTCATACCAGTTCTCCATACAGCGCCTCTAAGGCCGGAGCGGACTTGCTGGTGCAGGCATACCACCGGACCTACGGCCTCCCCGTGACCATCAGCCGCTGTTCCAACAACTATGGGCCCTTCCATTTTCCGGAGAAGCTGATACCCCTGATGATCGTAAACGCTCTGGCCGATAAACCGCTGCCGGTATACGGAGAAGGGATGAACGTCCGCGACTGGCTGTATGTGGAAGATCACTGCAAAGCCATCGATTTAATCCTTCACAAAGGGCGAATCGGCGAGGTTTACAATATCGGCGGACACAACGAGATGAGAAATATCGATATTGTCAGAATGATTTGCCAGGCTCTGGGCAAACCGGAGAGCCTGATTACATATGTGGCAGATCGGAAGGGCCATGATATGCGGTATGCAATCGACCCGGAGAAGATAAGCAGTGAGCTTGGATGGCAGCCGGAAACAAAATTTGAAGACGGAATACGGAAAACGATTCAGTGGTATCTGGAAAACCGTCGATGGTGGGAAAGCATAATCTCCGGAGATTATCAGAATTACTATGAAAAAATGTATGGGAACCGATAGGATACCAGAAGAGAACCAGGATTAAGGGAAGGGTCAGGAGGATATACAAATGAGCATTTTAGTTACTAGATCTTCAATGCCGGAGTTAGATGAATTTGTCGAGGAGATAAAACCTATTTTTGAAAGTCACTGGCTGACCAACATGGGACCCGTTTACAAGCGGTTCCAGTATCAGCTGAAGGATTACCTGTCGGTTCCGCAGTTATCTCTCTTTGTAAACGGCCATATGGCACTCGAAATTGCAATCCAGGCATTAAAGCTGACAGGAGAGGTGATCACAACTCCTTATACATTTGTTTCGACGACGCATGCGATAGTGAGAAATGGGCTGAAACCGGTATTCTGTGATATTAAACCCGATGATTATACGATGGATCCTGAAAAAATTGAGGAGCTGATTACCGAGAAGACATCGGCGATTATACCGGTCCACGTATACGGCAATATCTGCGATGTGGAGTCGATCGAGCGGATTGCCAGAAAGCATCATCTGAAAGTGATTTACGATGCGGCACATGCATTTGGCGTTACATATAAAGGAGTTGGTGTTGGGAATTTCGGTGATGCATCGATGTTCAGCTTTCATGCGACGAAGGTATTCCACACGATAGAGGGAGGCGCCATCGCATTTTCCGATGAAAATTTAAAAAATCCTCTGCATTGTCTGAAGAATTTCGGTATTACTTCTGAGGATATTATCGAGGAAGTGGGCGGAAATGCAAAGCTGGATGAATTCAGGGCAGCCATGGGAATCTGTAACCTGCGCCATGTGGACGAGGAAATCCAAAAACGGAAAAAAGTGTATGAGAGGTATGTCGGCCATCTGGCAGGAATAAACGGCCTTACATTAATCACTTATAACAAAGAGATTGAGCCAAATTACTCCTATTTTCCTCTCTATATTGATGAGGAAGAGTTTGGAAAGAACCGCGATGAGGTGTACACAAAACTATGTGAAAATGATATTTTCTCCAGAAGGTATTTCTACCCGGCTACGAACGATCTCGATTCCTACAAAGGTAAATTTGCCCATGGGGAGACACCGGTAGCAGAGCGGGTGTCAAAAAATATCCTGACACTTCCCATGTACGCTGATCTGGCCATGGAGGATGTCGATCGGATATGCGGTATGATTTTATCGCTGAGAATGTGACGGTTTCCCAAAGAAGAAATAAAGGAGCGTCAGCCGGGAAAGGGGGGATTGGGAATGGGAGATGTAAAACAAGGTCCGCATTATTATGGAGAATTGGAAGAGCCGTTTATAAGTCCCTTCATGACAGGCGAAATACGTATCAAACATACATTTTACATCCGATATGTAAAACGGGCAATCGATATCATAGTCTCATCGGCCGCAATTCTGCTGACGCTGCCGGTTAATATCCTGATAGCGGCAGCCACCCTTATGGATGTCGGAAAACCTGTTTTTTTCATCCATGAGAGGCCGGGCGTGGGAGAGAAACCGTTTAAAATGATAAAATTCCGGAATATGACAAATGAGACAGATGAAAACGGCGAGTTGCTGCCGGCCTCAGAGCGGATTACAAAGCTTGGAAAATTTCTGAGGAAGACTTCTCTCGATGAGCTTTTGCAGTTCTGCCTTATATTCATAGGAAAGATGTCGATTATCGGCCCCAGGCCGCTGCTGATGAAATATCTCCCCCGGTATTCAAAACGCCAGCACCTGCGCCATGCGGTCCGTCCCGGACTGGAATGTCCGCTGCCGGATTACTCAAAAACCGATTTAACCTGGGAGGAACGGCTGGAAAATGACGTTTGGTATGTGGAGCATATCAGCTTTAAAACAGACTGCATCATGATCTGCAGGCTTTTTAAGCTGGTGTTCAACAGAAAAAGGGCCGGCATTCGAAGTGAGAAAATCGATGGAGAGTTCATCGGAGAGGCAGATTAGTATGAAAAAAATTGTATTATTTGGAGCCGGAGGCTTTGCACGGGAAACCGCTTATCTGATAGAAAGAATAAATAACGTAAGAGCCGCTTATGAATTGCTGGGCTTTATCGTCGACGATGCTTACTACCGGGACGGCCTGGAGATCAACGGCTATCCGGTTCTTGGCACAAGGCAGTGGCTGATTGCCCATAAAAATGAAGTGGTGTGTACATGTGCGATTGGTGAGCCGGGACCTCGGGAAGCCATTCAGGAAGAGCTGGAACAAAAGGGCATTCAGTTTGAAACCTTGATTTCACCGGATGTGGAACTTCACAGTACAGTAAAAGTCGGCGCAGGTTCTGTGATTGCCCATGGCGTTATGATGACTGTGAATATTAAAATCGGAAAAGGCGTGGTTATTAACGGGTGCACGACACTGGGACATGATGCTGAGGTGGGTGACTACGCATGCGTGATGGGCGGCTGCGGGCTGGCCGGTTACGTTAAGATAGGCCGGCGGGTGAAAATCGGAGGCCATGCATTTATTGTTCCCCATATCACGGTAGAGGATGACGCTGTCATTGCGGCCGGAAGCGCGGTTTTTGCGAAGGTAAGAAGAGAAAGGCGGGTGCTGGGGAATCCCGCCAGGCGGTTTGAATTATGAGGAGGCTCAGATGGAGATCAAACGGTTTGAGTCAGATATGATGGCATCCAATATGTATCTGCTGTCTGAAAACGGACATGCGGTTGTGATCGATCCCTGCCGTGATACGTCTCCCGGTTCCGGCCTGAAGACAGATGCGCTGATATTGACCCATGAACACTATGATCATATCTCCGGAGTCAATGCATGGAAAGACGCATACGGCGCTCCGGTAATTTGCAGCAGGGCATGTGCCGCCAATATTGGAACTTCCAGGAAGAATATGAGCCGGTACTTTGAGGCATTCAGCCAGATGCAGACCTACGCCAGACAGGATGAACATGTATCCATAGAAAAGAATTATTGCTGCACCGCCGAATTTACATTTGATGATCAGATGCAGTTTTACTGGCAGGATAATTTTTTTGAATTATTTGCCCTGCCGGGCCATTCGGACGGAAGTATCGGAATCATGGTGAACCGCTGCAATTTCTTTTCCGGAGACAGCCTGTTTGAGGAACATGAGGTGGAGCTTGGGTTCCCCGGAGGGGACCGTGAAAAATGGAAAACCATTTCCAGCGGGCGGCTTGCCGGTTTGCCGGAAGGTATCATAGTCTATCCCGGACACTATAAAGAGTTTGTACGAAGGAGAAGATAGAATGGCTTTTTTTGAGATAAAAGATATAAAAATCGAGGCAGTTTCATGCGCCGTGCCGGACAACCTGGTTCCCGTTCAGAGTTTTGAGCCTGTTTTCGGTGCGGAGGCATGTGAAAAGTTTACAGAGAGTACGGGGATCCGGGAAATGTATAAGGCTCTGCCGGAACAGACGGCAGGCGATCTGGCTTATGCTGCCGCTGAGAATCTTTTTGAGAAGACAGAGACGGATCGCAGTAAAATCGGCGCCCTTGTTTTTGTGACGCAGTCGCCGGATTACCGGAGACCTGCGACGGCCTGCGTGTTACAGAAACGGCTTGGCCTGTCACTCGGCTGTGCCGCTATGGATATCGGCCTTGGCTGTTCCGGCTTCGTCTACGGGCTGCAGACGGCCGCCTCTTTGATGGCCTCATCAGATATGGAGTATGCGCTTGTGCTGATAGGGGAGACCGCATCGAAACTTGTAAATCCGCTTGACAAATCCATTGTTATGATGTACGGCGATGCCGGTGCGGCAATTCTGTTAAAAAGAGAAGAAGGCACCAGCATGAAGACTCTTTTAAAGAGCGACGGAAACCGGTTTAAAGCAATTGTCCTGCCGGCAGGAGGATTCCGCGATATGAATCCCTCCGATGAGACGTTTATGTGCAGCGACGGGATCGAGAGATCCCTCTATGACATCTTTATGGATGGCACCTCGGTTTTCTCCTTTTCCATAACAGATGTACCGGAGACAGTGAAAGAATATCTCAGCTTAACGGAAAGCGCAATCGAGGAATATGACTGCCTGGCCTTTCATCAGGCCAACCGGTTTATCTTAAAGCAGATTACACGCAAGCTGAAGGCACCGAAGGAAAAGGTTCTGATCTCACTGGATCGTTTCGGCAATACGGGAGGGATGTCGATTCCGCTGACACTCTGCGATCATTTTGGGGACACAGAGGATGGGAAAAAGAATATCCTGATGAGCGGCTTTGGAATCGGGCTGTCCTGGGGAGTGACATCAGCGGCAGTGGACACAGAGAAGATATTTCCCGTCATCAGAACAAAGGATTTTTACGCGGAGGGGAAATTTGAGCCGGGAGCATATTAAGACAGGAGAAACAGCGATGAATTTCATTGATTTTACCGGCAGAAAGATTCTGATTACAGGGGCATCCTCCGGCATCGGAAAGCAGACGGCCCTTACGCTTGGGAAGCTGGGAGCAGACGTGATTCTGGTGGCAAGAAGGGAAGAGAAGCTGAAAGAAGTATTGAATGAGCTGGACGGTAATAATAACGCCTGTTACGCTGCGGACTTAAGTGAGACGGACAGGATAGAAATGCTATTTAAACAGATCGCAGAAGAACAGGGGAAACTGGACGGAATGGTTTACGCGGCGGGAATTGCGATGTCCCTGCCACTAAAGCTGTTCAAACCTGAAAAAATACGGGAAGTGTTTAATATTAACTATTTCGGTTTTATAGAAGCAGTCCGCCAAATCTGCAAAAAAGGAAGATATAACGAAGGGATGCGTATTGTCGGAGTATCATCGGTGGCTTCACTGCAGGGGGATAAAGCCCATCTTGCCTATTCCGGCTCTAAGGCTGCGATGGACGCCTCCGTCCGATGTATTGCAAAAGAAGTGGCGGACAAAGGCATCTGTATTAATACCGTGGCGCCTGCGATGACGGAGACGCAGATGTACCATGAATTCATTAAAAAGAACGGGGCGGACAGCCGGATCAGCCGGGAAATTCTGGAACGCCAGTACATGGGGGTGGGAAAACCGGATGATATTGCAAATGCGATTGCATTTCTGATGAGCCCTGCGTCCCGTTTTATCACAGGTATCACTTTGCCAGTGGACGGCGGCATGACTACGTCCTGAATTGCCGGGGCAGAAGAGTGCGGCCGGACGGCGGAATTTAATAAAACATACAACAGGAGGAAATGATGATGAGTGAAAAAGAAAAATTGGCGCTGCTGGAAGAAACACTGGATTTGGACGAGGGAACCCTTGCACCGGAAATGATGCTGTCGGATATAGAAGAGTACGATTCAATGGCAAAATTATCTCTGATTGTCATGATGGATGACGAGTGCGGGGTAAAGCTTACCGGAGATATTGTTAAAAAGTTCCAGACGGTGGCAGACATACTGGATTGCATGAAGTAAAGAAGCCACAGACAGCAGCTACGGAGGATAAAAATGAATAACAGAGAACTTTATGATGAGATATTTGCCCATGTTTTTACGGTGGATAAAAGCGAGCTGGGAGAAGATTTTGTTTTTGGAAAAGTTGAGAAATGGGATTCGGTGGCTCACCTGAACCTGATTTCGGAATTAGAAGATACCTTTGACACAATGCTTGAGACAGAGGATATCCTTCATTACGGTTCCTATCTCAACGGATTAGAAATATTGAGAAGAAACGGAGTGGAAATCTGAGGAAGGGTGGAGCAAAATGGAGAGACTTCTCGAACATAAAATCTGTCTGATAACAGGCGCGGGGAGAGGGATCGGAAGAGCGGTTGCAGAGCTGTTTGCCGAACTTGGGGCGACTGTCTATGCCAATGACGCAAGGGAGGGATGCATGGACGGCTGGCTTTCGGAAGCGGGAGCCGGACGGCCCGGAAAGATATATGCCTCCTACTTTGACATAACCGATGAATCGGCGGTGAAGGCGGCCGTGATGGGGATTAAAAAAGAGAGCGGACGCATCGATGTCCTTATCAATAACGCAGGCGTGGAATTCAATGAGCTGATTGGCATGATCAGCAGAAAAAATATGGATTTGATGCTAAGTGTCAATGTGATAGGAACCATTAATATGCTTCAGACGGCTGCCAGAGTAATGGGCAGGCAACCGGAGGGAGGAAGCATAATCAATATCTCTTCCATGGTAGGGCTCCGGGGAAACCGCGGACAGCTTGTATACTCAGCGACTAAGGGCGCCGTGGTATCGCTCACCAAATCAGCCGCCAAAGAACTGGCCGGTAAAAAGATCAGAGTGAATGCCATTGCTCCGGGACTTACACAGACACCAATGATGGAACAGGCGGATCAGGAAAAACTGGAGGCCAGAATTAAGAATATCTGTATGGGGAGACCGGCCAAACCAAGGGACATAGCCCAGGCATGTGTGTTTTTTGCATCCGATTTGTCGGGATATGTATCCGGACAGGTTCTTGCTGTTGACGGCTGCACAATAATGTAAAGGCGGAGGTTTACTATGTTTTTAAATATTGAAAGCATTGAAAGAAAAAAGACAGCAATCCATGATGACAGCGGGACTCAGCTTACCTATGGGGAATTGTGCGATTTTATCAGTGAGATGGAAGCGCTGCAACTGCCGCGCAGCATTGTATTCTGCCTGTGTGAGAATACGGCGGGAATACTTGCGGGAATTGCCGCGTTTGAAAGCATCAGGGTTGTTCCGCTGCTGTTAAGCGCATCCATTGACGCCTCTTTGTTAGAAGAATTGGATGCTATGTACACACCGCACTATTACTGGATTCCCGAAACACAGAAGGAACGCTTAAAGGGTAAGGTGATATTTTCCGGATATGGCTGCTGCCTTGTGAAAACAGGCTATGAGGTCTATCCGGTTCATGACAGGCTTGCACTGCTGATGACAACTTCCGGCTCAACCGGCAGCCCGAAGCTGGTACGGTATAAGTATGGCAATCTGGAAGCCAATGCCAGGAATGTGGCCGCCGTATTCGGATGGACGAGCAGCGAAAACTGTATTATGGATCTGCCGGTACAATATACCATGGGGCTGAATGTCATAAACAGCCATCTCATTGTGGGAGCCACGGTTCTTCTGATTAAAAATAATCTGATGAGTCCGGAATTCTGGAGCTTTATTAAAGAAAATCATGGGACGAACTTCACGGGCGTGCCCTACAGCTACGAAATAATGATGAAACTAAAATTTACCAGAATGGTTCTGCCTGATTTAAGGACCTTATCGGAAGGCGGCGGAAAACTGACGGATGATATGTTCAAGGCTCTGGCGGAATACGCAGAGAAAGCGGGCAAGCGTTTTTGTGCCACATTCGGCACAACGGAGACAAGCGCCAGAATGGCATATTTGCCGCCGGAGATGGCGCGGCTGAAAACCGGCAGCATCGGCAAGGCAATTCCGGAAGGTGAATTATTCCTGTTGGATGTGAATGGAAATGAGATAGAGGAACCGGAGGCACAGGGAGAATTGGGGTACCGCGGACCGAATGTCACGATGGGATACGGAATCTGCCGGGAGGATTTGCTTAAAGGTGATGAGTGGGACGGTGAGTACCACACGGGAGATATTGCGAAGCGGGATTTGGAGGGCTATTACTTTATAATCGGGAGAAAAAAACGGTTTTTGAAGCTCTTCGGTCTTCGTATCAGCCTGGATCAATCGGAACGAATCATCAAAGAGAAATTTAACTGCGAATGCGCCTGCACCGGCGATGATGACAAAATGAGGATTTATATTGTAGACGGAGCACTGAAGGATCAAATTCCGGGCTATCTGGCAGAAAAATTGAATTTAAACGCTTCTGCATTTGAAGTGACGGTCATTGCTAAGCTGCCTAAAAATGAATCGGGAAAAATACTTTATAAGGATTTACATTAGAATCTGCCGTCAGGTACAGGTTTGGTTATGAATGAATAGAATGGAGCCGGGATATATATGAGTAATGGAGTCGATATTTATGGATAAACTGAAAATTCGTTTTAATTTTGTACATATAGATTTTGATAAAGCGATCACCTGGTTTATCTGTCTGTATTTTTCAAATGGCTTGGTCAGACTGGCTGCAAGGAGGGTTTTGGCTGTTGCCAGATTACAGAGTTCCTATATTTTATTCGCAAACTTAATCATATATATGCCGCTTATTCTTGTGCTGGTTCTGATGATATCAAAACGAAAGATTGATAAATCGTTATGGAGCTTTTTACTGGTTCTGTGTGTAACAGTATTTTTTTTCGCTCTCACTCTGTTTTTCCATCCGGATTATGACCGCTTCTTTTTCAGGGAGACATATGGTGCATGGGAGGATGTGTTCCGGCCGGACAGCGGAGCTGTTTTTGGCTTTCTGGTTGTAACTGCCAGCAGGAACAGCAGGCGGTTAATAGAGAATCTTAAATACGCTTCAATGCTTTTACTGCTGTACAGCATCTACCAGTTCCTTAAGGCCGTCAGTGACGGATACTGGACGGTTTTAAATGCCGCGGGTGAATCGATAGAGCAGAGCTATAACCTTGGCTTTGGCTACACCGTTATTTTCTGTGCCACTGTTTTTTTGGGACTTTTTATCAGGGAAAGAAAAAAAACTTACCTGCTGTTAGGCTGCATATCCACTGTGCTGGCTTTAGTAGGGGGATCCAGAGGCTGTGTTCTCTGTCTTCTCATTTTTGGAATACTCTATCTTTTTAAAGAGTTTTCCGTTGTTCCTGTCTATAAAAAAATTTTGATAACCGCTGGGGCGGTACTGGCTGGGATCCTGTTCAATGCGTTTTATTATGATATTTTATCATGGCTGTCAGGGATTGACGCGAGGACGATTCAAATGTTCCTCAGCGGAGATATTACCAGCGATAACGGCAGGGATGCGATTTATGCACTTGCGGCCGGGGCTGTTAAAACAATGCCTTTTCTGGGATACGGTGCATTCGGGGATCGGCAGTTTATCACGCCCTATTACTATTGGGGATATTGCCATAATATCATCCTGGAACTGATTATTGATTTCGGCTGGCTGTTTGGAATTATCATTTTCCTGATTATCTGTGTCAGAAGTATACAGGTTTTAATCAGAGCCAGGGAAGAGCAGGCGTTTGTCATCTGTATCCTGCTTGCGGCCAATGCAAAATTATTCCTGTCGGACACATTTTGGGGATACCCTCAATTTTGGATGCTGATCGGATATCTGTTCTTTGTATTTAAAGAAGAGAAGAAAGAAACGTTTACCGGCCGCATACGGTTCGTAAGAAAAAAGAAATAGTTATATTTTGTCGGAAGATACAGAGGATAAGAATGGACGAGCTAAATAAAATCGAAACTGCAAAGCAAAAACAGCATGCAAAAGGGAAACTGTTTGTGACAGAACGACTTGAAAAATTATTTGATGAAGGTAAATATAAGGAGATCTTAGACAAGGGACGAAGGATCGGCGTATTGATTTGCGAAGGACGGATCAGCGGCAAGAAAGTGATTGTTGCTGCTCAGGATTTTACATACAGAGGCGGAACTCTGGGCAGAAAAATAGGAGAGAATATTGCCAGAGCCCAGGATATTGCGATTACAAAAAAATGTCCCTTTATTACAATCAATGATTCCGGAGGAGCAAGAATCCAGGAAGGCATTGATTCGCTGGCCGGTTATGGTGAAATATTCTACAGAAATGTTATGGCATCTGGTTTTATTCCTCAGATTTCCGTGATTTTAGGCCCTTGTGCCGGCGGCGCGGTATATTCGCCGGGGATTACAGATTTTGTCTTTATGGTTGAGAATATTGCGCAGATGTATATTACGGGACCGAAGGTAGTGAAAAGCGTGACAGGCAGTAATATAACGGCAGAGGAGCTGGGAGGCTTTAAAGTCCATAACAGGGAAAGCGGCGTATCCCATTTCTGCTATCCGGATGAGGAGATGTGTTTTGAGGAGCTCCGCCGTCTGATAGCCATGCTGCCGGCAAACTGTGAAGAAAAGACCGCGCTCCCCAGAAAAGAACTCAGTGAAAAAGCAGAAGCTGAGCTTGCGATACCGGAGAATACCCGGATCGGGTATGATGTCAGGAGCGTAATCCGGGCCGTGGCGGATGAGGGATCATTTATGGAGGTGTCTGCGGAATTCGCAATGTCGATAGTAGTCGGGTTTGCAACCCTTTGCCAGACCACAATCGGGGTCGTCGGAAATCAGCCAAGCTGTCTTGCGGGAAGCCTGGACTGTGATACAAGTGATAAAGCGGCGCGGTTTGTCAGATTCTGTGATGCATTTGGCATACCGTTAATCACGTTCACGGATGTACCCGGGTATCTGCCTGGGGTATCTCAGGAAACAAAGGGCATTATCCGCCATGGAGCAAAGCTTTTGTATGCTTTTTCAGAGGCGACGGTTCCAAAGATTAATATTATACTGAGAAAAGCCTATGGCGGGGCCTATATAGCGATGAACAGCAAACATCTGGGAGCGGATTACGTAATAGCATGGCCGACTGCCGAGGTGGCGGTTATGGGTGAGGACGGCGCGGTTGAAATACTCTATGCGAAAGAGCTGAAAAACCTGTCGGGAAAAGAAAAAACAGATTTTTTAGATAAGAAAAAAGCAGAATATAAGGCGGAGGTTATCAATTACAAACATGGCCTTGAAATGGGGTATATAGATCAAGTGATTAAGCCGTCTGAAACCAGGGAGACTGTCGTTGCCTTGTTAAATGATGCACTGCGGAAAAAGAAATTGCGGAAAGCAAAAATACTCCGGAAAAAACATGGGAATATCCCATTGTAGTCAATTTGAAAAAACTGGAGGTTTATGCTATGCGTCGGAATTTTCTTTTGTTTTGCGTCATTGGAGTCATGTTTCTCATTTTTATCTTTTCAAGCCAGGCCGGAGCTTCTTCCCACTATCTCAGCAATGCGGCGGGGAGACTCTTAGGGGTGTTGAGGGAAGATGAAAATGGAGAATTTTACGGCCGGTTTCTTTTCTGGGAATGGAATATAAGACAGCTTGGACACATTACACTTTTTGCCCTGCTGGGCGGAGTCACCCATGCTTACCTGCTGTTAAAACAGACTGAGCTGACAGAAATAAAGATATTAAAATGTTCATTTCTGTCAGCTTTGCTCTGCTTTATCTACGGGTGCATGGATGAATTCCATCAGTACTTTGTAAACGGCAGAAATGCGAGATTCCAGGATGTACTGGTAGATGCAGTAGGATTTACGGCTGCTGTCTGTGCTGTAAATGCCGCTGTCTGGCTATACCGGAGGATTAGAAGATAAGTATTAGGAAAAGTTAATATTCGCGGAAAGGAAGCAGAGATGAACATCACACATATTATGGCTCAGACAATGTATACACAGGATATGTATATGTTGATTAATACATGTTTTGACGGAACAGAACATAAATTCTGCACAGGGCATGCAAAGCGAAAGGATTCTTTAGCTCCGATTGGATTAAATCAGGCAAAAGGAAACGCCGAGGTCATTAACCCGAAACATTTCATCAGGTATATTAAAAATCTGGATGCCTGTGATGCAATTATCCTACATGGATTATTTAATTTCAAACATTTTATTTTTATTTCCCGTAAAAAGGAATGGCTGGAAAAGACATGCTGGGTAATCTGGGGCGGCGATATCTACCGTTATAATGAAAAATCGAACCGCTGGGGAGTGAAGCTGACGGAATACTTAAAACAAAAGTATGCATGTCAGATTGGTTATGTGGCGACTCTTGTGGACAAGGATCTGCCGCTTGCGCGCCAGTGGTACCATGTTGGCGGAAAGCATTTTTCTCTGAGCTACCCCCTTCCCATCCAGCGTCCGGGCGTGATGCAGAAGCTTACGGATAAAGGAAATAAGAAAGGCTTCGGTAAGAAAACGGTAAAGGTGATGCTGGGAAACTCCGCGACCCTGACCAACTGCCATATGGATGCGCTTCAGAAACTGGCGGCATTCGCGCCGGAAGATATGAAGCTATATATTCCTCTTACATACGGGTTTAAAGGCTATGAGGAATACCGGGAGATGGTGGTTCAGGAGGCGGTCAGAATATTCGGGGAACATAAGGTGGTTCCCGTCACGGAGTCTATGGACGGCGAGGCATATTCGGAGTTTATCAGCGATATGGATATCGGTATCTTTTATAATGACAGACAGCAGGCCATGGGAAACATCGCCATTGCCCTGGCTTCAGGAGTGAAAATCTATATCCGCAATGATACGACGATGTGGGGGAATTATGAGGGAAGAGGGTTCCGGATTGAAAATGCCTTTACTCTTTCAGAAGAGACATTCGATACCTTCCGTTATTATGATCCTGTAAAAAAAGAAAAAAACATGGCATTGATTCGCAAATATACGGATATTAACCTAATCCGGGATAAATGGAAACAATTATTTACGGATATGACGGCAGAGAGACAGAATGATGAAAAATACAAATGACAGTACTTCTATTTCTACGAATATCTTATGGCGTCTGGCAGAACGCTTTGGGGCCCAGGGAGTCAGTTTTATTGTTTCGGTAGTCCTCGCCAGACTGCTGGAACCCTCTGTTTATGGAACGGTTGCATTAATCACCGTTATCACAAATATTTTGAATGTATTTGTCAGCAGCGGTTTATCGACGGCTCTGATTCAGAAACAAAGGGCGGACGATCTGGATTTTACGACAGTATTTGTCTTTAATATCTGCATGTCCCTCGTACTGTATACAGGCCTGTTTTTCTCCGCCCCGGCGGTGGCGAAGTTTTATGAAATGCCTCAGATGCTCCCGGTAATCCGGGTCTTATCCCTAACTGTTGTCCTGGGAGGCATCAATGGAATACAACAGGCCTATATTTCAAAAAAAATGTGGTTCCACTTGTTTTTCAGGGCTACGATTGGCGGAACGGTCTGCTCCGCCTTTGTCGGTGTAGGTATGGCATATGCAGGTTTCGGGGTATGGGCCTTAGCCGGACAGATTTTGACGAACCAGCTGATGGACACGGTTATCCTGTGGAAGATGCTTGACTGGCATCCGCGGTTTCAGTTCTCCTTTCAGCGGTTTAAACCCCTGTTTTCATTTGGGTGGAAAGTATTTGTGTCAAATTTAATAGATACATTCTACAAGAACCTGAGAAGCCTGCTGATTGGCAAAGTATACACCCAGTCGGATTTGGCATTCTATAACCGCGGAAACCATCTGCCGGAATTAATCATATCAAATGTGAATACCTCAATACAGAGCGTTTTCTTTCCTGCATATTCGTCCGCGATCGGTGATAAATCAAAGCTGCGGGAATTGGTCCGGAAATCGATCTCCATCAGCACTTACCTGATTTTTCCTGCAATGACGGGACTTGCGGTTGTCTCGTCCACTCTGGTTCAGCTGTTATATACGGATGTGTGGTCGGCAGCGGTCCCCTACATGTGGATTGGATGTTTCAGCTATGCGTTCTGGCCGCTGCATACGGCGAACCTGCAGGTGATTCAGGCAATGGGAAGAAGCGATATCAGCTTAAAGCTGGAGATAATTAAAAAGGCCGTTACGGTTATCTGTCTGATTTGGTCGATAAGATATGGCGTATTCGCAGTAGCGGTATGTGCATTGCCGCTTTCGATTTTTTCACTGCTGGTAAATTCCTTTCCGAATAAATCGCTTTTAAATTATCCATTTCGGATGCAGCTGGCCGATATATTCCCGGCGCTGTGGATGAGCGGGGTGATGGGATGCTGTGTTTTTTTAGCAGGAGGCTTGCCGCTTGGCAATTTTTTGAAGCTGTCGGTACAGCTTGTTACCGGGGGAATGATTTATCTGTTCTTATCCGTGCTCACTCATAACCAGTCTTTCATATATGTGAAAACAAGGGCAATCGGCCTCTGCCGGAAAAAGCGGGAAAGGACAGGAGCAGTTAAGTAAAATAGAAAATGCAATCGGGCTGCATTTTTTATTGAGGGCGGTGACCTTTGCGCGGAGCGTGCAGGTTATCGCTAATATACAAAATGTTTCAGGAGACGTTATACATTCATGCTGAAACAGAAAGGAGATGGGAAGGACATAAAAGAATAAGAGGTGTCTTCTATTGAGAAGAGAATAAAGGAACAGATGCAATCGTGAGATGCGGCATCTGTTCCTTTATTGATGACGGTTACCTTTGCGCGGTCCCTGCAGGTTGCCGTTCGTCCGGCCATCCCGTCACAGTCCGGACGCATCGCAGTACTCCTCTTTAACCTCCTGGATAAACCGATTTATTTCCGGAATCGCTTTATCGGCCAGTTTGTTGTAAGCCAGATAGATAGGCAGCTTGCAGTCTCCGATCGAAATGGGGCACAGGGACTGGGTGATGATTAGCCGCCCGTATTTGAGCTGACTGCGGATCACGCTGGTGAAGCCCACGCCCTTTGCGGCCAGTTCGAGAGCCAGGGGAGCCGACGAGGCCTTTATGACCGATTTAGGCGCATAGGATTTCTGACGTAACGCCGCTTCTGCGTAGCTGTTTTTATATTGGATCATGGGGATGTCATTCAGTTCTGAAACATTGATGAAAATGGGATGCTCGATATCTACATGGGTAATGTCATAATTTTCCAGCGCCGGATGAGATTTTGCGCCGATTAGCAGCACCGGCTCATATAAAAGCAATTCGACCATAATCGAAGGATCGGTATTGGGGGCGGCGACACAGGCAATGTCTATTTTCTGGGCAGCCAGCTGATGGTACAGGTTATAGCTGTAGTCTGAAATCGGGTCAATCCGCAGAAACGGATATTTCTTTGTCATCCGCGGCAGAATGCGTGACAGAATGTAATCTCCGCTGATATGGGGGACTCCGACCCGGAGGATACGCTCTTCCAGTGCGTTTTGTTCCTGAAGCTCCCGATACAGAGCCGTTTCCAGGTTGAGGATCTTTTTACCGTAATTACAGAAAATAGTTCCGGCTGCCGTTAGCTGAACGGGCGTAGTGCCCCGGTCAAATAAGGTGGTCCCCAATCTTTTTTCCAGTGTGCTGATATAGCGGCTTAAGGAAGGCTGAGAGACATAAAGTGTCTCTGCCGCACGGCTGAAACTTCCGCATTGTGCGACAGTCAGAATATACTGAAAATCTTTTTCATTCATTAAATTTGCTCCCCCTCTTAGTGTACTGATGAATAATGACAGTCTAAAGCGTTTTCACGTGATAATTTCCCAGTTCAGTATATCATACCAAAAATGGTATGTGAAGTATGACAGTATATATATTGGACAATTTGTCATTTTTTGTATATTTTTAATAAAAAGGGTTGATAAATCAGTCAAATGACTGGCACCCGAAAAAAGAAAGGAAGAAGAAAAATGAAACGAAAAATGCGTCAAATCTTGTCGGTTACTCTGTCTTTGGCGGTCCTGCTGTCTTTAACTGCCTGCGGCACAAGCAGCAGCGGTACGGCCCCGACAGCCGCGGATGGAGGCGGTACGGCTCCAGCAGGCGATACCGGAGGAGGTTCTTCCGGTGAGAAGGTTAAGATCAGCATTGCCACTACCAATGTGGATGGAGACCCAATGCAGGATCTGATCTATTATTTTCAGGATCAGGTGGATGAAATTCTGCCCGGCCGTGTGGAGTGGGTCAACTACACCAACAGCTCGATGGGTTCTGAGCGTGAGCTGGGCGAGATGGTCATGAATGGCGGTCTGGATGCCTCACTGCAGGGTCCCTCCAACATCACGGCGTTTGCTCCTATGAACGCGGTCCGTCTGCAGGATGTCCCGTTTCTGTTCAAAGATCAGGACGAATTGTACGCGGCTACCAACGAGTGGTACCGGGATATGATTAACAAAGAATGTGAGCCCTACGGTTTTACAACAATGTTCTTTGAGTATTTCATGGGACAGGAAATTGAGAATACCAAACGTCCCGTCACTACTCCCGAGGATATGGTCGGCTTGAAAATCCGCGTGTACGACTCTCCTGGCCCGTACAATTTTGTGGAGGCCTGCGGAGGTCTGCCTGTGGCAATGGCATTCAGCGAAGTATATACCAGTCTGCAGCAGGGCGCCATTGACGGCACCTACACCACGACTTCCAGCTTTGTGGCCGATAAGCTGTGCGAAGTTACCAAGTACCATACAAAGATGAGCATTACAAACCTGGGCATGACGCTGATCTGGAATTCGAAATCACTTGAAAGCTATCCGCAGGATCTGAGGGACGCTCTGGCAAAAGCCGCCAAACGTACGGAAGAGTATTGTCAGAATGTGGTAAGTCCCGAGATAAAGGCAAGTGTCTACGCCGAGATAGAGGCTGAGGGCGTTGAGGTGAACGAGGTTTCCGAGGCGGATTACCAGCGTTTCGTGGAGAAGGTAGAGGCATATTGCTACGATAAAATGCGGGAGGATATCGGGGCTGAGGTATGGGATCAGTGTACACAGTGGCTGGAGGAGTACCGCGCCCGGTAAAAACTTATTTTGCTGTGTTTTTATAGGAGGGCTGAATGAAAAAAATATACCAAATTTATAATCAGATTGAAAGAATGATCCTGGGATTAATTCTGATCGTGTTGATTGTTATGGGATTCGTTTCCGTTATCTGCCGCTTTGTCCTGCAGGTGCCTCTGGCCTGGGCAGAGGAATTTATGCTTTTTTGCATGGTGTGGATCGCATATCTGGGAGCCAGCGCCGCAGCCAATGAGCGCAAGCACGTCCGGGTCGGGCTCTTCGTAGGATTTATGCCAAAGCCTGTCCAGAAGGTGATTTCTCTGATTGCCGATATCCTGTGGATGATCTGCGCCCTGTTCTTAATCTATCTGGGGTACGTCGTCACTTCGGGGTATATCGCACATAAGGCCGTTTCTTTAGGCGGAGGCTATCCTTATTGGATCGCGTCAATCTCAATACCCGTCGGAATGATTCTGATGACGATTCGAATCATTCTTGCCATGATGGATACACTGCGCGGCAAAAATGATGAGCGCTCCATAGAAGAAATCATTAAGGAGGAGACGAACACATGAATACAGCATTGATTCTCGGCCTGTTTTTTGTATTAATCATCTTGAAGGTTCCGGTTGCGTTCGCGCTGGTCCTTTCCTCGATAATAAGCTGCTTCATTCTGCAGCTGGCTCCACTCAGCACAGTCGCCGCGGCCGCCATGAACTCACTGTTTTCCTATCCTCTGCTGGCTATCGCCTTTTATATATTTGCCGGTTCTGTCATGACCCGGGGAGGAATCTCCAGAAAGCTGTGTAAATGGATTGATACGATGTTCGGCCGTTTTACCGGCGGACAGGGCATGGTTACGATTGTGACCTCCGCTTTCTTTGCCGCCCTCAGCGGTTCTGCCTCAGCCACCTGTGCTTCGATCGGTTCCATGATGGTGCCGGAGATGGAAGCGCAGGGCTACCGCAAGCCCCAGGCCCTGGCTATTGCGGCGGCGGGCGGCGTCATCGGACCCGTAATTCCTCCCAGTAATATGTTTGTCCTCTATGGCGTAGCGTGCGGCGTTGGTGTGGGCGAGCTGTTTCTGGCCGGTATTGTTCCCGGTATTTTAATGGCCGTATTCCTGTGCATCGCCGTCTCCATAACTGCGAGAGCGGAAGGGCTGAAGGGAAAGGGGAACAAGTTCAGTATCTCCGCATTCCTTCACACCTTGTTTGACGCAAAGTGGGCCATCATGGTTCCGGTCATCATTCTGGGCGGCATCTATTCCGGAGTCTTCACACCGACGGAGGCCGGCGCCGTAGCCTGTGTCTATGCCATGATTGTTGGCCTTTTTATCGAACGCACTTTAAATCTGAAGAGCCTGATGGACTGTGCCGCTGAGGCCGCCGTTACCAGCGCCACGATTTTTATCCTGCTTTCCGCCGCCGGCATCTTCGGAAAGATTATGACACTGGCCCAGGTGCCGCAGCAGCTTTCCGCTGCGATCCTGTCCGTGTCCCACAGCAAGCTCATTGCCCTGCTGCTTATCAATCTGCTTTTACTGCTGATTGGCTGTATTATGGATGGCGGAGCCGCTCTTGTCATTCTGGCACCTTTGCTGCTTCCCGTAGCGGTGGCCATGAATATCAACACGATCCAGTTCGGCATCATCCTGTGCCTGAACCTGAGCATCAGCGCAATTACTCCTCCGGTAGGCACCTGTCTGTTTGTGGCCTCGGTCATGGGTGAAATGCCGCTTGAAAAAATTGCGCGGGAAATTCTTCCCTTCCTGATTGCCGAGGTTTTAGTGCTGGTTATTGTCAACGTCTTTGAGCCGGTCACGCTTGCCCTGGTATCCCTGTTACGGTAAAGAGGAGAGAATGGAGGAGAAAATGGTACAAATTGTGATGAAGCCGGAGCTGCATCAGTTTGGTAGCTGCAAAGAATTTGCCAAAGAGCTGCAGCTGTGCGGAGAAGATCTGGTGTTAACCAACCGATATATTTATGAGCCGTATTTTGGGCCGCTTGGTCTTGACGTCAAGCTGCTCTGTCAGGAGACCTACGGAACCGGGGAACCCACTGATATTATGGCGGAGCAAATCATTGCGGACGCTGCCGGTCTGGGAGGGTACAAGCGTATCATCGCCATTGGCGGCGGTACGATCATAGACATCGCCAAAGCCATGGCGGTCGGCTCTGAGAGCGGGGATATGGATGAGCTTTACAGAGCAATGCCTGAACTTAGGAAGAACTGTGAGCTGATTATTGTGCCGACCACGTGCGGTACCGGCAGTGAGATGACGAATGTGGCAGTGTTCAACCGAACCCGTATGGGGACGAAGATGGGACTTGTCAGTGAGGCGATGTACGCGGATAAAGCAGTACTGATTCCGGAACTGCTTGACAGCCTGCCGTTCAGCGTGTTTGCCACCAGTTCCATCGATGCGCTGGTTCATGCGGTGGAGTCCTGTCTCTCACCGAAAGCTACCATATACACCAGGACATTCGGATATCAGGCCATCGACATGATCCTTTCCGGGTATCAAAAACTGACTGTAAGCGGTCCTGAGAGCCGGAACGCTCTGATGGAAGATTTTCTGATTGCTTCTAACTTTGCAGGCATCTCCTTCGGTACCGCGGGCTGTGCGGCCGTTCATGCCATGGCATATCCTTTGGGCGGAATGTATCATGTGCCCCACGGGGAGAGCAATTATGCCATCTTTACCGGGGTGATGAAAAATTACATGGAGATGAATTCCGGCGGGGAACTCACCGTGATGTACCGCCGTCTTGCCGGGCTGATTCACTGCAGTGAGAGCCGCGCCTTTGACTGCCTGGAGGATTTATTAAATAAGGTTTTACCGAAAAAAAGACTGCGTGAGTATGGAGTATCCCGGGCGGATCTGGGCGAATTTTCCAGGAGCGTGATAGAAACACAGGGAAGGCTGATGGCTAACAGTTACGTACCGTTAGATTTTGACCGGGTACTGAAAATCTATACAGAACTTTATTGAGCTATAAAATAAAATAATAAATTAAGAAATGGAGGAACAGACAATGGATATTACGGAGCTTAAGGATTTTAATTATGAGGAACTGGTGCAGGAGAGGGGAACGAAAAAGTTCGGTTATGTTAACATCGCCAAGAAGGTTGACGGATCGGACATCCGCATTCCGTATATGATTGTAACAGGCAAAGAGGAGGGCAGGACACTTCTGGTGGAGGCATGCTGCCATGGCGATGAATATGAGGGAACCGAAGGATTAATCAAACTTTATAAAGAGCTTGATCCGGAGAAACTGAAAGGCACTCTGGTCGGTATACCTGCCCTCAACCTGGAATCGTTTAATGCCGGAGAACGCAGCGCTCCTCTGGATTGGTCCCATCAGGATATGAACCGCTGTTTCCCGGGCAATCCCAGCAGCTTCATTACCCATAAGGTGGCCCATTACTATTGGGAGAACTTCCTGAAACACGCCGATCTCTCCATTTCGTTCCATGGCGGCGGCAATCATCTTTGGATTGAGCCTCTGTCTCTGTATCCCTGCGGCGCCGACGAGGAGCGCAATGATATTGTCCGGAGAATGGCATATGCCACCGGAACAAAACTGATTTGGATCGAAACCATGGAAAGCGCCGAAGGATGCGGGTTCCAGGAGTCCAACGCTTATGCGGACGGAGTGGCCGGTATCACAGTCGAATTGGGCGGCCAGTGTATCCGCCATGAACACAGAGCGGAGGCGGTTGCGATGGCGGCCGACTGTATCAGAAACGTAATGATGGAGTTTAATATGCTGGAGGGAGATGTCCCCTATCTCGACGAACATATCGAGATTGAAACGCTTTACCTGCATACACTGGACGGCGGTTTCCACAAAGTGAAAGTGAAACCTATGGAATTTGTCAGGGAGGGCACTGTACTTTCTGAAATTGAGGATTTGTTTGGCAACAAGGTGAGTGAGATGGTCGCGCCCTTTGATTGCTACATCTGCTCCTATTGGTGTTATCCTGTAATCCAGCCGGGCAATTGGGGCTTTATTCTTGGTAAACCACTGCATGCGGAGAGTTAATTGTGAATGGAGGATGTGTCCGGAACGGACTGTGAGCGGTGAGGGGGCTGTCTGAGTCTTCCGTCCCCGGTTGGAGGTTGTCGTGAGGGGGGAATCCGGCCGGAAT
>OKSH01001210.1_pt1 | contig 24021 bp, 24 predicted proteins | sample 1601231 | NCBI WGS metagenome assembly OKSH01 (sample SAMEA3541596, study PRJEB24748) | human gut metagenome | biome: human gut; feature: human-associated habitat; material: faeces | place: China | collected 2012
CATTAGAGGATATTCGCTAATATGCCCCTAAGTTGACGCTAGGTTGACCACATTGGGGTCTGACCCCGCAGTGCTATATATCCTCTATATTCCAGTTTTGACAGACCATCCAACAGGATAGGTGCTGCCTGTCGGTTTCCTGTAAAACCAACGATTCCACACATAGTTTTATCCCTCCCGTTATTTAATCTATTATACTTTCCCTTTTCTTTATAATCATTCCAAATTTATTATCAACATTTTTAAATACTAAATTCACAAGCTCACCCATAAAATAGGCAGAAACAAAAACAAGTACTGGAATCAGTGGATATTTAATTGTAGCAAAAATGGGCATATCTATTTTTTCAAACATTTCATAGTAGATATTATCAAAAATATATGAGAGTAAATAGATATAAATTGATATCTTTGAAAATTTCCCAATCATTTTTCCAATCACACCATTTTTAACTCCTGATAAATTCGCTCTCAGCAGTAACAAAAATAATATAGTTGCACTCAAAAAGACAAAAACGCCATTATAAGAATTCCAATTTTCCCACAAATAGGTATTATTTACATACCTTAAATATGCCACGGCACTTGCTGTAAGCAAAGTTCCAATCAGTGACATCAGTAGAACCTTACTTTTTAGCACAATAAATTCATCTTTATAATAGTAATAGTACACTCCAATGCTGTAATATAACACTGTATAAAGTTTGTCACTTATTTTAAGTAGTGTGTCGCAGACTCTCTGCCCCCCCCCGACTCCAACTAATTCAAATGTAGTCGGAATCAGAATAATCATTGCAAGCACCAACAAAGAGATTTGACAAGTTTTCTTATTCTTCACTTTCCGAAAAAAAGTATTTATAAATGGGATCATGATGAACAGTAAAACATATTTTTTTATGTACCATGAATACTGGCCAAATGAGACCAAATTATCAACAAAAGACTGGAATGACGCGACTCTCCATCCCTTCATTACATCAAATAAAAAAAGTAAAATAGTACACATAAAATACTGGAATAGCACTTTTCTTATAGAAAGAAAATGCTTTATGTTTATATTTCGATAATTCAGTAAGTATCCCGATAGAATTATAAAGAGCGGGACACAAGTCATAAACAACGATCGGAACAAGATCTGGACAAACGATTCCCATCCGATAATTTGTTGTTTATAAAACCCTGTCTTCAAGAAAAAGTGAACAGACATAACAAAAAAAGTTGCTACAACTCTTACAAAATCCAATTGTATGTCGCGTGTTTTTTTCACTCTTTGCGCCTCCTTATTTTTAATCATCCTTGGCCTAATATATCTTTTAAATCAACATCGTAGATATCCCTTTTCGCCGATTACATTGACCACTTCGTCAACATACTTCTGGCAAGTGTCGTGGTCAGGTGCTTCCACCATCACACGGACCAGCGGCTCGGTGCCGGACTCACGCACCAGAATGCGGCCGGTATCGCCCAGAGCTTCTGCCACAGCCTTGACGGCCTCCTGCACCACCGGGTCGTTCTGCGCGGTCTTTGCGTAGCCAATGCCCTTCTCGTCTACGCACAGGCAGCGGTCAGCATCACCATCGAAAGCAAAACCAACGTCCAAGCCGTTCTTCACCACGAACTTCTGCAGACCCTCGATATGGTTAGAGCCAGCGTTGTTGTTGATGTTCAAACCGTTGGGCTTGTTGTTGATGACGTAGGTATCTGCGCCCAGAGCATCAAACACAGACTTAGCGATATTCCAGCTTGCACCGTTGGCACAGTCCAGACCGACCTTCACGCCCTTGAAGGAATAGATACCCAGAGAAATCAGGTAGCCCATATAACGGTTGCGGCCTGCCACATAGTCCACGGTGCAGCCGATATGCTCACGGTGGGCAAAGGGCAGCTCCGGCCAGTCCTTATCGAACACATGGAGTTTGCCATCGATGTAGTCCTCCACCAGCAGCAGAGTCTCTTCAGGCATGCCATACTTTTCCTCCGCCTTATTATTAACTCTTCATGACAAATTTGTATATCTTTAGCATCCTATTACCCATTTCCATCTTCCATTCATTAAATGATACGTTAAAATCATAGCAATCAAGCCGTCAATCACAAAGTTAATAAAAACAACCACCGCAGGTATCCCATTTCCGTAATAGGCATACGTAAAATAAACAAGTGGGGAATGTAATAGATATATTCCCATACTCTCATCGCTTATTGTCTTACATATATTGTTGCATTCTTGACTTGATACGCAGTTATAAATTGCAAGTATAAAAAATGTCACAGCAATTTCTTGCAATCCCTTGTGAACGAGACTGTTTGCCCCCCCGAACGATTAGAATCACCATAAATCCGGATGAGAAAGCCATACCATAGTTTATTATGCCATCTATCTTTTCTAAATCATCCCTATACTTATTAGCCTCAAATCCCAAGCAGAACCAATACAAGCTGGACGCAACATTATTCACAAACAGTAATGCCGGAAACTTATGTGAAATCAAACTCACCAAAAAGGAAAATAACAGTATCGTGCCATCAATTCTTCTATCATTTACATGTGGAAATACTACAAATGCAAAAACAAAAATCAAAAAAAGTGTTGGCAAAAACCACAAATGACCGCTATCAAGACCAATAAAAACACGCTTTAAAATTTCGCCATAGTCCAAGGCATACCAAGCACTATAATGACACATCCATCTTATTGGAACCATCCACAGCACTGCTACAACACAAAACGGAATCAATAGTCTTTTTGCTTTTCCATATACCCCTGTTGCCACACTCTTTATGTCATTATAATCGTGTCTTTCTGTGGAATAAAAGAAGCAAAAGCCTGACAGAAATATGAACAGTGGCATTTGAAAGGCATTTATAATCTGTTTTGTCCACATCAATGAATCGACCGTGTATGAAGTCTGATATATTCCCCATTGTGGATCATATAAAATAATACTATGCCCCAATACAACGGTTACTATAGCCAAACACCGCAATCTCGTGATCTTATAGTCCGTACCCATTTTCACCCTCTCCTTTTCAATATATTCAGCGATCACTTGACCTTAGCTAAGATTTTCGTGCAAACCAGCTTCATTTCTTTTGTATAAAGCAGTAATACAATCAGAACAAATACTAACTGCTGCCAACAAAAAACTGTATCTTTTGAAATCACAAGCAGTGCTAATGCTTGAAGCACTAAAACCAAATATGCAATCGAATCTCTTATAAAGCTCACTCTTAAATCAATACACTGCTTTACTTGCTTTAAACGAATGAGCCACATAAGAAAATAGGCAAACGCCGTTGAAATTGCAGCACCTAATGGGCCGATGAAAATAACTAGTACGATATTTAATATTGTATTTACCACAGCCGTGATAACCGATGACTTTGCAAATAGGCTTGATTTTTTCAAGGCAGATAAAATTCCACCTAAAAATGCGGCCATTCCTGAAAAAACCGTGCTTATCATCAAGAATGGTGCATATTTCCATGCTGAATAAAAGTCCTTTGCAAACAACATTTTAGCAAGTGGTTTATCCATAAATGTCAAAAGGCTACATGCAATCACTAGCAAAAAATTATATGCATTATAAATGTTTATAAAAAATCCATCTTTATCCTCTTTGTCAAATTCCTTTGTAGCAGACAACGTCCATGCCTGACTAAAAATACTTTGAAGTATTGACATTATAGATGGAATCTTATAACTCACCGAATAAATACCATTTATCGCTACTCCACAAAGCCAAGTAACAACATATCGATCCGAAGCGTTATTGACCCACCACGAAATAGCATTAGCGACCATAGGCTTACTATAACTGGTCATTTCATTTCGAAGTGTTGCATCATCCTTATGATTCTTAAAGTTTTCCCAAATCTTAGACCTAATCAGAAGATATATACACTGCGCAGCAGAGCCCAAGATTGATGCCCAAAAATATCCATAAAGCCCAATCTGCAATACTAAAAGAAAAAGTATATTGCAAGAAATCATAACACCAGAAGAAATCACTCCTGCTACAGAGAGATCAGCAATTCTTCCAGTTCCTCTAGAAAAATATAAAATAACACCACTAAACACAGTCAATGCATACAGAATGAAAAACTCAATTTCATACTGTTGCAATACCGGAAGTAATCCAGTTATTCTATTCAATACTAGCCCAGCAAAAACTATAAAACAACTGATAATTGAATATCGACATCCTACATACCATATTTTGTTATGATCAACATTATCATCCATCGAAAAGCGAAGCACCGCTTCCTGGATATCAATAGTTAATAATGGCACTAACAAACTGATTGTCGTATTAAACAGATCATATGTTCCATATTCGCTTGTCGTTAATACACTAGTATATAATGGTACTAAAAAGAAGCTAAGTAACTTTGTAGCAAAGCTACTTAGCGTTAATAATCCCATGTTCTTTATCAAGTATTTATATCTTCCCATTAAATCTCCTCTAGTCTACCATCGGTCATCTAGAAATCCACTCGTTACTGACTTGCAATTTTACTAAAACTCTTGTACCACTTTCCAATTGCGGACTCATTTAAGTGAATTTCCGTTTTCCATTCACCATTAATAAGATCATCCAATTTTTCACAAACCTCAGTATCACGAATCACAGGTAACCCCGTATCTCTAGACATTTCAATCGCTCTATTATCTACTGCAACAATAATTGCTCTTTTTCCATTTTGCATCGCATGAATTCCACCATGAAGTCTTGTTCCAACATAGTCTAATTCATCATGTTTCTGCAAAAACTCTGAATATGCATCAAGTGATCGCGGTACAATCTCAATTCCTTCCAAGTCATCGATTTTTCTCAGATAGTCCAAATCGATATCTCCTTGTGACCAGAAATAAATATTCGTATAGTTTTTACGAATAATACGAATCATGTCCTTATCTTTGTTCTGGTCACCAATTATGCCCGTGACAGTAAATAGCACTTCGTTCCCTTTTTTATTGGGAATTTCTTTACACTTTTTATCGAGTCCCAACATTGTCAAACAGTTCGTATTGACAACGTTGTTTATACCAATACTTTTAAGCATTTGGAGTGTCTGTTCATCTCTTACCGAATGAACAATTTCTTTTGAGAGGATAGTTCTATAAACATATTTTGAGTAAATCGATGGTTTCTTATAACCCCACCACCCTGTTCCTACAAGAAGAACATTTCTCATTTGAATCAATTGATTGTCAAATTTCCAGCCAGAATAAAGTTCCATTTGCGGAGACAAAATATTTGTACCTGTTATAATCGCATACTTTGCATCTAATAAATGTCGGACATCTTCATCAGACGGCTTAATATGTGTTGCGACATTATATAGTTTTTTAGGATCTACAATATCTTTAATTGCATTTGTATAATAGTATGCGATGATTTCATCACCAAGATTATCTGAACCAATTGCAGTATTCAATATTACTATTTCATCACTACCGCATGAATTATTATCCCTCGAATTCTTAATTCGTACATCAATATTTTGTCTTATTCTAATCAATATATTTTTAATTTTCACTAGACAACTCATATTTATCTCCCTCAGCACCGCTGCAACTTAGCACACTTTTGTACACCGAATACAAATACAAATAAATATCTTCCGGATTATGTCTTTCTATTGCTGTCTTTATTTCATTCCCCGATAAGAACTTTAATAATTCCCTATTTTGACCCAATTCCATAATCTTAAAAGCCAACATATGAGGCTCATTATACGGATAAAGAATTCCTGTTTTTCCGTCATCAACCAGGCTGGCAATTCCTCCAACGTTAGCAGCAATAACAGGACATCCAATAACCTGTGCCTCACAAAGTGAATTTGGCGAATTATCAATAATAGCTGGATGGATATACAAATCAGAGTTTGCCAATTTCTCAGCTACCTTACTAGCATCAATCATGCCTAGAAGTGAAATATTATAGTCTTCGTGTCTAATTCGCGTTTTTCTTTCAGCAACTCTAAATGCTTCTGCATTTCCTGCTACTTCCCACTTAAACGGAAAGTTGAATTGTTCTTTCAAAATTTTTGCAGTACGCAGTATTATTTCATTTCCTTTAAGGGTTCCTGCCTGAGTAATTGTAATTAGGCACATATTTTCCGACTTGTTTGATGTCCACTTCGGAGCATCATATATTTCCGGTCTCAAAGCCTCTGGGCAGTAATAATATTTGCTCTTCGGGCTATAATTTCGTACGATTTCCTCGTCCCAATGCGTTCTTCCCATAAAGAACCTATTGATTTTCATAAGATGCCGTTCCTTCGAAAGGCCATCTTCATTTTTTTTCTTATTGGTCAGAGTAGTAAATGCCACCTTGGGATTAAAATTATTGCATCTTATATATTCCCAATCACTATATACCAATTCACATGATTCACTATAAATGTTAGAAAAACCTTGCATGTGAATTACCACAGGAATATTCGTACATTCTGCTATCAAACCATACGGCCATTCTGATCCAAAGCACTGTATTACATCGGGCATAAAATCTTCTATGACATTAAGCATTTTAATCTTCAAACGGTTCCATCTATATGTAAAATCTACTTTTTCAATAAGTCTATCCTTAACTGTATTTGAAATATTTATCGGATAGTAAACCACTCCATTCTTTTCAACCTTCAATTTGTCTTCTTGATATTCAAAGGCGATTGCCAACTCAATATTATTTCCATATTTTTTTACTATTCTTTCTAACGACGCAATCCAACCACCATATTTTTTTTCATCATATAATGATGGTGTAACCGAAAACCATAATACCCTCACTTTATCATCCTCCAGCTTTCAACTTCTTTTTCTTCAATCGTCACATTCCAAATAAAGGTGTCCAAAAAATGTTAATTTCTCATTTTTCTTGCATTCGAAACGGTTTTTATAGTTGACGTTTAGCGCATAAGTATCATCTACTATGTCATTCCATCTTTTATCGTCAAATGGTTCATTCCCCATTATATTAATAAAATCATAGTGGGTATTATTATATGGAACTCTATCAATTTCTTCTCTTATTGATTCAATATTTTCATAGCCCAAGCCTATAATTGCATCTATAAAAAAGTAACTTGGCACGAAGGAATAGTCAAAAAAGAATGCTTCATACATTTTCTTTGTAAATGAAAACAACACATTGTTTTTCCCTGCTGCTAAAAGACCTGTAGTCCACAGTCCTTTACTAACATGCGATTTTGAAACTCGACCATGCTTAATTGTATAAAACGAATATGCCCTGACGTGTTCTAAATCCTTTAATAGAAAGAAGTTGCAGTCGATATATATGCCACCGTAATTTTCCAGAAGAATTACTCGCATATAATCCGAAATATGTGTCATAGAAAAATCACCTCTAGTGATATGATTTTTCATATAGTCAGGCAGCTCAACAAACTCATTATAATTATATTTTGTTATAACATTAACCTTCCAATTTGGATGCAGTTTTTTTACCCGCTCTATATTTTTTACAATCGTCTTCGGTGTATCCTCATCAATTCCTTGCCACCAAATCATCCAAATAGTATTTTCTATTTTATCCTCAGCATCTAGCGGCTTTTCTAGTTCTTGTTTTTTTAATTCATCAATTATATATGAGTATCTACTCCGAACAGCATTTTTCAAACTTTCATATTGTTTAGTATGGTATTCTTTACCCAATACATCATCTTTCTTAAATATAACATTTTTTAAGAAATATGGTTTTGCAACTGAAATTCCAAATGCTTTCCACAAATCAATCGTCGTTGAAACTATTACTCGTAGTGTTTGAATTTTCTTGTTTAGCATTGATTTTCCCTATATTGTCATTTTATCCTTTGAGTTCTCTAATTAGTTCATCAACATTTTCATTTGATACATGAAGCTTCAGTAACTTTTTTTGAGTATCCGTAAATTCATCTATATTCAAATCAAACTTTAACAACTTATCAATTACTTCTTGAGGAAATCGGTACTTAATTACCTTTGCCGGATTTCCAGCTACGATAGCATATGGGGGAACATCATGTGTCACGATACTACCTGTTCCAACAACTGCTCCCTTTTTTAATGTAACACCCGACAAAATCCATGCAGCATCACCTATCCAAACATCATCTTCAACAACTATCGGTCCTTTAGATATAGCAGGTTCATCAACAAATGGAAATGTAGTGATTCGTTGATAATCATGTCCTCCCCCCAAAAGAAAATTACATCTACCAAGAGAACAATTATCTCCTATCACTAGTTTTTCTGTATTGCCACAAGTATAATTAACATTGATTACGCCATATGTGTTTTTACCCACAACAATACCACCATTTTTTATAAACTGTATTGCCTGCTTATTACTAATCATTCCCAATGAAGTCCGATTATGGGTATTATTTCTTTTCCAATATCTTTTAATAACCAAGTATTCAATTTTAAGTATAATTCTTTTTATCATATTTCCTCTTCGTCCAAATCGTTTTTTATACACCCATATACTATTTTAGTATTTTGAAGATAAACTCCATATATGTTACCTTCTTTTTTTGCTAACTGGTATTTTTCTGAAGTTTTAATAAAATAGAATACAATTAAATAAAACAGATGCATCTTCAATCCTGGCACCGATGTCGCTGTATATGTCACCCAATACGCCAAAGTAATGAAAAAGATTGGTTTACTGTTATACTTAACAGGAACGCATAAAAGTGAATACACCATGTAAAACAAATATACTGCGACACCAATTATTCCATACTGCACTATTACCCAAAGCCATATACTCTCCATGCCATACAGCATAACATACACAGATCTTGGCAAAACCCTAGCAAATTTGTTACCTAATCCGAACACAGGAGATATTTTAACAGCATCAAATGCAGCTGCAAATTGAGTCAGTCTTGTTTCAATTGAACTTCCGCCTACTTCAGCTTGAGCGTTCTGGTCAAAAAAGCTCATCAAAATATTAGCATTTTCCGTTAAAAGCGGCATTAGCGCAATAATAGCAAGTATCCCTAATACCAGTAAGGAATAAAATCTTTTTTTCTTAAAGTCAACCAACCCTAAACATGAAATCGCCAAAAACAGCAATGGCGAGCGCATTTTTGTCAAAATAATACAAGGAACACACATAAACGCAGTGATCATTGAAAGTCTTGGGAAACTTTTTCGACTTTCTATATCACTATTCACCCAAAGCCACATAGTAAAAACCGCATACATGCTCCAATTAATACCTGCGCCAATTGCATGCTCAAATATAGACTTAATTCTATAACCACGATCCATATTGGTATACAATCCCACAAAACTTCTAGTCTCGTCATGTATCAGAGTTGCTTCGTACAGTGTCAAAGGATTGCTCTTAATAGCATATTCAATCAAGCCATATACGCACGATGCAAATATTAAAATTGTCACATACTTATACAGAAATTTAAAATTTTCTTTTGTTTCCAACATTTCCCACATAAGCCAGACCAAGAGAATATCCTCAGAAACTATTTTAATTAGGTTTGACAATTCTGCTTTAAAGCCAGCAATTGCAAACATTGATGACAAAAGCCAGCACACAAACAAAAGTCCAAATGCTGCTTTATATGGAAACTTCATATGTGCAAATTGATACTGTGTTCCCTTAGAAAAGAAAACAAGAACGTATATTAAGGTCATGAACATTTCAACTGTCAGCAATGGAATGCCTGGCATTGAGATCAATGTAATATTTGTAACAAGTATCAATTTATATACCAAATATAGTTCAAAGCTTTTTTTAAAGTCTTTTATACCATATATTAGAATAAAAAAACCTATTATGGAAAAGATCAACTTTTTTCTCCTTTACCTTTATCATTTATAGTATCAAGCAAAGTACCTCAATCACAAATTTCCAAGTAAAATTTTCAAACCTATAGTTATTCGCATATTTTTGCTCGTAAAACTTGGTTTTCTCGAAAATGCTAATTCACATTTTGTCATAAATGTAGTTTTGTAACCAATAATTGTACTAATCCAATTTTTCTCCTCAAAACCAATTTTATCGGAATAGATTTTATTCAAGTCCTTAAGTTCATCAACTATTCCAACCTTAGGCTTTTCCTTAATCATTCCTATTCTTCTTTTTATCGCATCAGCTTTTCCGACAGTTGATCCAATCACATTATTACCATGTTGTCTGTATTTAATATAGACTTCAGGGTCATATTCAATCTTACCCCCAACTGCGACGCAGACACGTGCAATAAACGCATCGTGAATATATAAATCATGCGGAAATTCATGTTCCTGAATTACAGAGGCCAATTGCGAATTAAACACCATTGTACATCCTAAATAACCAGGATTAAGAACTGCCGAATATAAATCAGTCGGAACAAACTTTTTATAGGTATTTCCTCCTAGGGGATATAAATCCTGATCAACATATTCCGCATTGCAAAAATACAGTGCTGCACATTCAAACTTTTGAAGTATATCAATTGCCCTAGCAATTTTACCAGGCATCCAGACATCATCCTGATCCGAAAATGCATAGTAATCATACCCATGTGTTTTATACAGCAAATCAATAAAACTCTTTCCTGGTCCCAAATTCTTGCCAGAATACCATTTTAACTTGCCAAGATTTTGATACTTATTAAGAATATTAATTGTCTCATCTGTAGAGCCGTCATCCCTAACCAATAGACTTAATTCAAAGTTACCACTTTGGGATAATATCGAGTCAATTTGTTCATTTAGATATTTTTCGCCATTATATGTTGACATCAAAACAGCCACTCTCATGTTTCTTCTGCCCTTCTTTTATTACAAAACAGTTTTATATCTTTGCCCCAATGTATACTCTCGTTTCCATTTTCCATACAATAATTGACTTGGAAAGAAAAGGGCACAATATAAAATTTTGTCACTACTATTACTCAAAAGCTCACCACGTTTTCTTCCAGCGAACTTTCCGTATATTTGATACTGCAGCATTGATTTGATTCTTATTTTCATGCAAGCATTTGAGTCCAAAAATGCCTCTGCTCTAGCCACACATCCATTCGGGGACTTTATATTGTGTTTTCTACGGTTATTAGTCAAACCATCTTCGAGATAATCTGAAATATAAATTACGCGATTAAAGAATCGCATTTTATATTTTTCAGACATTCTAACCCAGACAATATCCTCACCTAAAAACTTTTCCCCTTTAAACTCAGGAAATGAATATTCTTTTAGACAGTGTGTATACCACACTTCTGCCATATCTCCACCAATACTTCTATTAATTCGGCATTCAACGTAGGATTCTTTCATCCCATCCTGTGGCACACCAGATGTACTTAGATATCCACCATCCGGCTTCCCTCTCAAAAAGCTAAAGCCGCAAAGATCACTCTCGTTTTTATACTTTTTATAAATCTCATTAACATAAGAAATTGCATCTCCAGTAAGAGAATCATCACTGTCAACGATAAATGTTAACGGTGTCTTTATAAAACGATATGCATAATTCAGAGCCGTGTGCTTTCCGCCATTTTCTTTTTTATGATAAGAAATCGGGAAATCTGCCGTCTGTTTCATTTGTTCGACACGTTCGCTTGTGTCATCTGTACTACCATCATCTACAATGAGCCACTCAAAGTCCTTGCAGTCCTGAGCACATAAGGATTCATATAGTTTTTCCAGAAGTTTTCCTCTATTGTAGGCGGGTGTAAGAACTGTTATATTGCTCATTTTAGGCCACCATCATTTCTTACTTCGTCTCCATCTGCTGTGCGATATCGGCATCCACAATTTCCTCGCCGGTCTTATGTTTCAGCTGCTCTTTACTTGCCTCACTCAGACCATTGTTGATCACACAGTTCATATCGCAGGTGCTGCACTTATCCAGATCCTCTTTGGTAACTTTGCCATCACGGTAGTCGCGGCAAATCTTCAGTTCATACATGCTGTACGGATGTTTGGTGAAGAAAGCCTTGATCTTATGAACCAGAACCCAAGTAGCAGGCTTCCAGATGTACTTGTGCATAGCCGGAGAAACAGAACCGATCATCCAGCAGTCACGGTCGCAGCAACGAACTTTTGCACGAACTTTCTCAGCCTCCGGGCTGTTCCACAGCTCATCCCAAGTCTGATTGTTCAAGTTGCCCATGACCTCTTTGTCCTTGGTACCGTTGCAAGGCATAACATCGCCATACGGGTCAATAAAGAAGGTGTCAAAACTCATATCGCAAGGCAGCAGACGCTTCTGTCCGTAAATATAGTTGATCAGACCGTGGTTAAAGTAGGCACGGAACCACTTCTTCGGACTGTTGCTTCGGAGCAGTTCATTGACCAGATTCTCGAAGTTCTTTGCGACCATGGGACGGTCATGGATGATGTTCTTGGCCTCAACGAAATAGAAGCTGTTGTGCAGGGAAGCGGTTGCAAACTCCATGCCCATCTCGTCAGAAATCTTATACAGAGGAACCAGGTCAGGAGCGTTCTTGTCCTGAACGGTCATACCGAAGCCAACGTCCTTCATGCCCATTTCACGCAGCTTCTTCAATGTACCGTAACCACGCTGGTAGCCGTTCTGCAGGCCACGGATCTCGTTGTTGGTCTGCTCCAGACCCTCGATAGAGATACGGATACCGATCTGCGGGAACTCTTTGCACAGGTCAACGATACGGTCTGTGAAGAAACCGTTCGTGGAAATAACGATACGATCAGACTTCTTGTACAGTTCACGCACGATATCTTTCAGATCAGTACGGATGAACGGCTCGCCGCCGGTGATGTTTGTGAAGTACATCTTCGGCAGCTTCTTGATGGTCTCGATGCTAATTTCCTCTTCCGGCTTGGAAGGTGCCTTATAACGGTTGCACATAGAGCAACGAGCATTGCAACGATAAGTGACGATAACCGTACCATTTAACTTCTTTTCTTCAGACATGATTAATTCTCCTAACTCTCTCTTTTAAGAATGTTTCGACTTTATTTACGAACCACTTGGCACATACCGAGAACACAACCGAACCGCAGATGACTGCAATTGCTGTGAAAATATATGCCAGCAGACCATTTTTAAATAGATGAATGAGGTGTAACTTCTCAAGCACACGATAAATTACCATGTGGCACAGGTAAATCTCGAAGCTGATACCACCGAAAAAGTTGGCGACTGGATTGACCAGTACCCCCCCCCGCTTGCATCCGAGGGTATAGACCAGTGCTGCCACACAGAAGAACAGCATCGTGAGCGTATTGCCGCCTAATGCAAAATAAGCAACTGCGGCAATCAACAAAATCGCTCTAGCGATAATCTTGTGCTTCGATGTGAACTCGGCCAGCTCTTTACGATAGAGGAAGATCAAGCCACCAGCGATAAAGTAAATCGCATCGTAGACGATATTTAATCTAGGGGTAAAGCCAACACTAAGTGAATCTACGATATGGTTTCCATCAAAGAAATAAACTCCACACAGCCAATTAAATACCAGTGCCGTAACCGCCACACCCCACGCTCTCTTCTTGTTTCCAATTAGGAAACAGAAGAATGGGAATAGCATGTAGAACACAAAAATGACTGCCAGCGTCCAGCTCACACCAATGACCGAAATCTTGGCATTCGGCAGTAACCCTTGGCACAAAGTCAGGTTTGCAAAGACATCAAACATGGATTCTTTGCTAGGTGACATAATAAAATCCAATGCACACAGTAATGCGAAATATGGCCAGATTTTGATGTACCTTTTCTTGTAGAAATCCTCTACGCTAATCTTCTGGTCAATAATTTTCTGGTAATAGCCACAGCACATGCCAAAACCGCTAACCATCATAAAGAGGAAAACGAGGTTTGTGAATGATGGTATTAGCCGTTCAAACACAAATCCTCCTATCCCATATTCTCCATTTGCGAGGACGTGCATCAGTGCAATGCCAATGATGGCATATGCCTTCAAACCGTCAATTCCCTCATATCGATCCGCTTTTATAGCCACAAATTCTCTCCTCACGTACCAGTTTTACTGATACACCTTCATAATTTTCTCGTAATACTCATCGATGGTATCGAAGCTGATGTCCTTACAGTTCGCACTGTACTCCGCACACAGCTTCTTATCACCCCAGAGCTTCTCGATCTTCTTCTTCAGATCTTCAGCATTACCACTCTCGAACAGCTCGCCGGTCTTACCAACCTGAATCAGTTCCGGGATGCCGCCGATGTTCGCTCCCAGCACCGGTGTGCCATACATCTGGGATTCCATTACGGAGAACGGGCAGTTCTCATACCACTCAGACGGGTAAATGGAGAACCGTGCCTCACGGATAAGCTTTTCCAGTGCTTCGCCTTTCTGGAAACCAACGTTCTTGATGTTTTTAATACCATTTACTGTCTCTTCCAACGGGCCAGTACCGGCGAAGATGAACTGTCCATCCGGCAGTTCCTTACAGACCTTGATGAGTGTACCGATGCCCTTCTCCTCAGAGAAACGGCCAAAATAAAGGACGTAATCCTTCTTCGGAGTCTCTTTCCACTCCACCTTGTCGATGAAGTTGTGCATTGCCACGGTCTTCGTCGCAAACAGCGGGTTGCTGTCCATCTTGGTCTTCATGAACTCAGAGCAGCAAATCATGGTGTCAATGTACTTGTAGGTACCCTTCCACTTCCAGAACTCAGCCTCCATCATACCGATTGCAGATTTCGCCGTGGAACCGTGGATGCACTTTCCTTTCATGCAGTTCACGAAATGGCCGCCGAGGCACTTCTCACAGTTCTGGTGGGTGTTCGGATTGTTCAGCATGTGGTTCGGGCAGACCAGCTGGTAGTCATGTGCCGTGAAGATGATCTTACAATCCCTTCCGGTCTCCTTGCGCCACTTCACGATTTCCAGAATGATAGAAGGTGTCAGCTGGTAGTTGAAGTTGTTCAGGTGACAGACATCCGGTTGGAAGTCGTCCAGAACTTTTCTCAGCTGCACCCGTGATTCCTTGCTGTAGATGGTCTTGATGGGGTAAGTCAGCTTGCTCAGTTTGCTGCCGCCGTGGAAGTCCATATCAGATGTATAAGCATTGACACGGTTGCCCACGCAGCGGCCTTCATGCTCCATACCGAAGTACTGAACCTCATGTCCATGCTGCTTCAGTACCTCCCCCAGCTTGAATATATATGTTTCACTACCGCCGTTGGCGTACAGAAATTTATTTATCATTAACACTTTCATCTATGATTTTCTCCTGTATAGCTTCATCGTTTCTCTTACAACCTCGTCCCAGTTGTATTTCTTACAGACAAAATCTGCAGCCTGTTGTTTCAGTTTCATAACCTTTTCAGGATAATCACAGGCATCCTGAATCTTTTCTTTCAAATCCTCTATATCCGACTTTTTGAAAATCAATGCCTTATCTTCTACGACTTCTGTACATTCGGGAATGTCGGAGACCAGGCAGCAGTTGCCATAGCTCATAGCTTCCAACAGGCTCAGCGGCATACCCTCCAGATCAGAAGGCAAGGTGTAAATATACGCATTACTATACAGTTCATCCAGTATCTTTCCCTGGACGAATCCTGTAAAAATAATTCTGTCGTCTTCCTTTGCTGATTCCTGCAGTTCTTTCATAAAGGAGTCTGTATCACTGGAACCGCCTGCAATGACCAGTTTCTTATCTGTACAGACATTTTTAAATGCTTCTATCAGATATCGGATGCCTTTTTCCGGTACCAGCCTGCCAAGAAACAAGATATAGGAATTCTCTGTCAGGCCAAACTTTTGGGTAATCAGTTCCGCTTTTCTGATTTCCGGACGGTTTACACCGTTTGGAATGAACCATGTATCTCTGTCATAAGTATTTTTAAAGTAATCCTGAACTCCTTTGCTCAGAACAATAATCTCATCTGCGTATTTGACAGCATTTTTTTCACCCTGGCGGATAAACTTTGCACCAAAACCTGATTTCCATTTTTCACGCTGCCAGTCTATTCCATGTATGGTAACTACCACTTTTTTCCCAAATAGCTTTGGCAGCCATGCAAAAAATGCAGGTCCCTCAGCATGAATGTGCACTACATCATATTTTCCAAATGCACTGTAAAAAGCTGCAAAAAAAGAAGAACTCACAGCTGCAAGCCCTTTTTTCTCAATAGTCGGAACATATTTCTGGCAGATTCCTTCATATTCTGTTTTATTATCATACTCCGCACCACTCACATGATGGCCAGAGCGGTTATAACAGGTAACTATGCAGCCATTTTGCACCATTCTGGTGCAAAGTTCTTTTACCACAATTTCAATTCCGCCTTCTCTGCTCAGTCGCTTCTGACCGAACATAGAAACCGCCAGTTTTCTTTCCATATTATACTGATCCTTCTCTCTTCAGTACTGTCATCACTGTTTTAAACAGAATCTTTATATCCAGCCCAAAATTCCAGTTGCTGATATATTCTGTATCCAGTCTCACTACTTCTTCGAAGTCTGTAATATCACTTCTGCCACTTACCTGCCACATACCGGTAATCCCCGGTTTAATGGCAATTCTGGCTCTGTGATGCAGTTCATATTTTTGTAATTCATCTTGTAATATAGGTCTGGTGCCTACAAGGCTCATGGTCCCATTTAGCACATTCCAGAACTGTGGGAATTCATCAAGTGATGTTTTTCTGATAAATTCTCCTATTCCGGTTTTTCTGGTTCCGTCGGGCAGGATTTTATTTCCTATTACACGAGGGTCGAAATCAATCTTAAACATACGTCCGTCACTCATTTTATTCTGTGCCATAAGTTCTGCCCTGCGTTCTTCTGCGTCCATATACATGCTTCGGAATTTGTACATTTTAAATGGTTTTCCATTCTGACCGATCCGTATCTGTGAGAAGAAGATCGGACCCGGAGAGCTGATATAAATGGCCGGTGCCACAAAAATAAAGATAATCCCTGTCAGAAGACAGCCTGCCAGTCCACCCAGGATATCCAGTAATCTTTTAGCAAGTGCCTGTCTGTCCGTAGCATAGTTCATGGTAGTTGTCAGAACTGTATATCCACCTATGGTTTCTACAAATTGTTTCTGCCCGGGAGTGCTTCTGACCTTTGCCAGGTTCACATGAACTGCCATTCCCATTTCCAGCAGTTCATTTATCAGTTCATGGGGATATGGATAAGATGCAGCTACATTTACAAAAACTTCATCCACCCATTGCTGGCAAATATAGGATGCAGCATTCTTTAAGTCTGCTACAACCGGAATTCCTTCAATTTCCCTGCCTGCTATATTTTTATCAACGATTATGAGTCCATTAATGTTGTATCGATTATAATTGTGATTTTTTACATTCTGGATTACTTTTGGCGCAAGATTATAATTTGTTACAATATAGAGAGAATGCTCTCCACCTTCTTCCATTCTATGGATCAGGTGTTTTTTCCATATTATTCTTGTGCCATAGGACAGGAGTATATAAAAGACTCCCATAAGATACAGAACTATCCTTGAGAAGCTGTGTCCATTACTGACAGTGAACAGATATAGACCACTTGCCAGTTCTATCAGGATCATCTGTTGGATAACAGAACGTAATTCCTGATAATAACCTCTCCTCAGAACGCCTTTATAAGATTCAAATATAATGATGAGAAATAAATCTGCCAATATTCCAAAGAATATCATATCGTGATATATTCCCAGTTCAAATAGGTTCCGGACAGAACCATTTCGAACCAGATATGCCAGTATTAAAGACAGAAGTAAACACACAAGATCTAAAAATATAAAGTCCTTGTGTTTATACCATCCTCTTGATTTTTTTCTATACATACGCCTTCCTTAGTTTCTCCTTTTTTTTCTCATACTTTTTTTATTATTTCCAACCCAACCTCCATATCCACGCTCCTTCCAAACATTTCTATGGAAACCCAGGCTTTTCTTTTATGTCTGTTGATTTTTCTGATATAACCTTCCATGCCCTGCAAGGGTCCTGTGAGTATTCTGACCTGATCATTCTCTATGATTCCTGTGGACATGGTTACCAGTTGTTCTTCCTTTCCCAGCTTCAGAAGCAGCTCTACTTCTTCCTGAGATAAAGGGATGATCTCATCTCCTGTGCCCAGAAGTCTGGTCATTCCTGTGACTTTTCTCAGGTTTTCAGACAGCTGTTTCAGATTTTCGGCAATTAAAAAGACATACCCGGGAAAGAGGATTCTTTCCTGGATATGCCATTTGCCTTGAAATCGTTTCTTCTGTTGATAGTAGGGAATAAAGCAACGTTCCAATATATCGCTGCTTATCATCCGCTGACATTGACAGCGGATGTTCTCTTCTGTGCCTGTTCGCACCTGCATCACATACCACATTGGATATTTTACCTCCGTATTTTTGGTATGCTTCGCCATTCTGCCTGTGTTTCAAGGCAGATTTTCTTCAAGATATGTAAATCAATATCTTCAAACGCGGCAAACCGACGATTTAAAGACTATAGACCTTTTGTCTTATTCATGAGTAATTATAGCTTTATAACTAGAAATATGCAACCAATTTTGTTAATTTTTTTAATTTTCTATCCTGCAGAATCTAAACTATCATTTTTCGGAGTATTCTATTTCCCATATATCGCGAAATCTTATGTTGGAAAAACTTAGAATAATCCGGCAACAAATAAACATCTTGCAAGATTTTCATTTCTGTAAAAACAGCCGCCATCTCTGGCGACTGCGTTCTGATTCCGAATTATTGATTATTTCGCGTCTGCGATTACCATGAAGAAATCTCCATCGTTTAATGTAACAGTCAGAGTCTTGTTCTTTTTGTCAATCTTACTCGGATCAATGACTACCATTTTTTTTGTACCATCCTTGCTGTAAACAAAAAGCTGAATACCTTCCATAGTATCTGTGATGCTTGGAACCTGGATTGTTACTTCATATGTTCCATCATCATTTGGCTTTGCTTCTTCATGTTTAAGTACGTCGAATCCATAGACACCTGTAACAATCTCTTTTCCTTCAAGTTTAGCAATAGCATCTTCAAGATCTGCTTTGTCTGCTTCATCTACAGGAAGAGATTTCAGTACCTCTATAAATCTATTAATCTCCATCTCACTGTTGTTGATTGCTGTAAAAGCATCTGCCAGATCCGGATATTTTGCCTGCAGATCCTTAAAGCTTTCTGTTTTCTCGATTTCCTTAACAACCTCATAGATTGGAGACTGTTCAGATGATACAGTAACGTCACTTGTCTGGCTTGGCGCTTTTTCAGTTACATCACTCGTGTTGCTTGGCGCTGCACCGACACCTACAGTAGCACATCCTACTCCAAGGGCAGCTGCTAAAGCAAGTGTCATAAATTTCTTTGCGATTTTCATAATGCACCTCTCCTTTTGGATTAATTTTTATATAGATAATCGTACAAAATGTCTGCACGGACTATCTCTGAATAATAACAGTGATAATTATTTATCACTGTACAGTGTATTCTGTATTCATCATACTATGACTAATACAATCAAATTTTCTCATAAAACATGGAAATAATCAAGTCCGACAATGCATCTTCATCAATATGGTACTCATCAAAGTTCTCCCCATGTGTTCCCTCACCCGGTACTGTCTCTGTATCAGTGATTCCATTCTGTGATGCAGCCAACAATTTGGCAAATATATCATTTCCCATATTTGTAACTGTATAGCTTTTAACACTGTCATAGAGACCTGTCACAAATCCGGCGTCCTCTCCTGCTTTTTCCTGAGCCTTCTGCACCAGTGCCTGAAGAAAGGTTTTCTGTCTCTCCTGACGGACCAGAGCACTCTGGGTTTTGTCAATGTCACGATATCTTACAAACTGTTCTGCAGTTTCCCCTGTGATATCCACAACAGCACCTTTTTTATATTTCGGATTCACATCTGCGAGACTGTCATCAGGGATTGTGAGCTGTATTCCACCTACGAAATCTGTGATCACTGAAATGCCATCCATGTTCATGGAACAATACCCCTGAATCGGAAGTCCGTCCAGCATATCGGAAACTGCTGTTTTCATCAGTTCACAGCTTTTCTCTTTCCCATCCCCGAAAGCATACTGTATATTCAGATGATCTGTTGTCTCTCCAAGGCTCTGACCATATGGATTAAATACTTCTATCCTGGTCATGGAATCTCGTGGAAGAAACAAAACTTTTATCTTTTCTGTTGCACGATCCATGGACACCAGGAAAATTGCATCTGCCTGCCCGGCATCTGCCTGTGACTGATAAGTATCTACAGCTTCCCTTGTATCAATTCCCAGGAATAAATAATTGCTGAGATGATCGTTATATTTGTATGCCTCACCTTTATATTCCACGGTATCACTATTTTGATTTAAATCCGTCTGATTCAGGCTGTCGCTGTTCTGACCACCGGTTTTTGGCAATGCAGCATTTTTCTGGCTTAACAGATAATAACCGCCGCCAAGAATGGAAAGAACTATAATCAGGATAATAATCAAAAGCATACAGATCTTGCGCTGTCTGATGGCTTTTCTTGTGTTTTTTTTCATTTTCCTTCCTTCAATCTCTGTATTTCAGTTATCTCATCAGTTTTTGCTGATGTAATTAAGCTCCTGCAGTTTCTGTAATATTGCCTCTGCCATTGCCTGCTGAGCCTCATAGGTAGAAGACGGCTGTGCAGTCACATCTGCAAGACTGATATAGTGTTCTCCCCATTTCTGGCTGAGCACCTGATCCAGTGCTTCAGAGGTTACGCTTCCGTCCATAGGGCGTGTTCCTACTACAATAAACTGATTTTTATTCTGAAATGTATTTAAAATCTGTTCCTGCTGGTCTGCCAGTTCTGCAGGATCATGATTCCAGCCGCCATAATATCCCATGAAGATAACCGGAATACAATCCATATCATTTCTTGTAGTCTGTTCTTCTGTCAGATCACGTATTCCAGTCTCTGTTACATTCAGCTGGGCACCGTTTGCAGCCTGCTGATGTCTGGTAATATAGCCCTGAATGGTTTCATCACTTACACCAGCCATCTTCATCATGGAAAGGGTGCCGCCTCCCTGAAGTGTTTTATTGATCACTGTCATATTATAGCCATTATCGGTCAGAAGCTTCTGAAGCACTGCCATATAAGAATATGTATTGGATTCTTCCCCATTGATCAGATCATCTCCCCAGCACACAATACCTGAAGCAGCAGCTGCCGTCTCATCTTTTGTATCTTTTGTATCTTCTGTCTTATCTGCATCTTCTGTTTCAGCTGTATCCGTTTTTTCTGTGTCTTCTGTGTTCTTTGATTTAATGTCTTCTGTATCTTCTGCTTCTTCGGAAGATATCTCCTCCAGCTCTTTTGCACGTTCTTTTACTGCTTCGTAATCTTCAATCCCACTTTGCTGATCGTCTGCAATTTCTGACAGGTGTCTGGATTCCTTCTGTTCCGATTTATAACTGGTCACAAGAATAAAGCCCAGGAGAATTGCCAGCAGAACGCAGATAAAGCCCAGTAAGATATTCGTCTTTTTTATTTTTTTCTTCCTAATTTTGCTCACTTTTACAAATTCTCCTTTATCATTGATCATGGTTTCTGTCTTACTGCCAGATAACTACCCGTATTATTTAATCCGGGCTTCTTCGTCACTTCTGCGATAATACTCTCCATAATGCTTATAATAAGAAGAATAATATTTGTCATCACTGGTATCTATCTTGTTCATAACAGCTCCAAGAATACGGCATCCGCTTCTTTCCAACTGTTTAAATGCTTTCTGTGCATCCCGGTACCTGACATTTCCCGGTTCGATCAAGAAGACTGCACCATCGCAGCATCTTCCGATCACTGCCGCATCAATTACTGTTCCAATAGGAGGTGTATCAATCAGGATATAATTATAATATTCTCTGATTTCCTTTAAGAATACCTTAAAGATGTTCTCACTGAGAAGTCCTGACGGGTTCGGTGCACTCGGACCTCCGAATATGATATCCATATTCGGAAAGTTTGTAGAATAAATAACCTCCTGTAATCCCACCTGACCACTCAGAAGCTGTGAGAGACCTTTCACTTCCTCTTCCACACCCAGTCGTCCGGCATATGCAGTCTTCCTGATATCCGCATCCAGAAGGAGAACCTTCTTGCCAATGCTCCCAAGCTCCTGGGCAAGACTGAGTACTATATCACTCTTACCTTCGTTTGGATAACAGCTTGTAATCAGAATTGTTTTTATGCTCTGACCTGACAGCTGAATATTGGTACGCAGAGTTTTGATCGCCTCACTGTAAAAATAATCCGGATTTCTTTTATCTGTTAAATTGAGTTTCTTCATTGCTCAGATTCCTCCATCAGTTTAATGGTGCTTCTTATTCTTGTTCTTTGATTTCCTGTTCTTCGAATTTATAAAATCTTTTCTGTCAGGAACCTTGGCAAGAACAGAAACTCCCAGGTATTTCTCAATATCTTCCTCTGTCTTAATGGTATCATCCATTACAGCGTATACAACCACAATTGCCGCACATGCAAGGAAACCGAGTAAGAAGCCGAGTGCTGCATTCTTCTTTACACTTGGAGAAGTTCTTACAGTAGCAATCTTACCGACTTCAATAATCTTAGGCGGGATAACTTCCATTTTATCACCAATATAGGATGAGGAGACATTCGCAATCTCATCTACAATCTTCTTTGCCATTTTAGAATCTGTATTATTGACAGTAATCTCAAGGATACGGGTATCTGTAGGATTATTGATACTTACGCTTTCTTTCAGTTGTTCTGCAGTCATATCCAGATTCAAATCTGAAATTACCTGCTCCATCACAGGAGTACTTGTGATCAGAACTGTATAATCACTGGTCAGGCTGGCACCTAACTGCAGATCCGCCAGTGATGTCAGTGTGGTTTCTTTTGAAAGTACAAGGATACTGGATGTGGAGCTGTAAATCGGTGTCATCAAAAACTGTGTATATGCTGCTGCAATACAGCCTCCGGCAAGAGCAACCATCAGTACCAGAAGGATTTTTTTCTTGAGTGCGTAAAATATTTCCAGTAAGTCGATTTCAACTTCATCATCATTTGCATCGGCTCTCTGTGCTTTGCTGCTCTCAAAGTTACTGTTCAAATTGTCTAACATCTGATAATTTCCTTTTCCTTTTTTCTTTATAGTTTTGTACATTGCCGTTCACAGGTAATATTCTGTCTTATGTATTTCTGAAAGTAAACAGCAAAATTGACATAAACCGATTTTATTGTAAATCAGCCGATAAAAAAAGTCAATCTGCAGACTCATGTTTTTGTTTCTGTTTCAGAATTTCTGCGGGATTATGAATAAACAGTTCATCTGCATAGTCCTGCCCGAATTTCGCTGATACCATACGATATGCCTCGCCAATCCTGCTACTCCTCTTTGCACTGTTGTGACAGTCTGATCCAACGAAATGAAGAAGTCCGTCTTTCATGATTTTATTACAGTACCGTTTAGTAAAAAATCCATCTTTTCCTGTGATGCTATCTGCATTGATCTGCATATAGACGCCCATATCTGCCAGTTCTTCCACAAAATCCAGACTGTTGCGTGTGATTTCGTAACGTTCTATATGTGCCATGATCGGCTTATATCCTCCGGAGAGCAATGCGCCGAGACGTTCCCGTATATAGCTTTCTTCCGAGTTATGAGAAAATTCTATAAGAACATACCGCGAACCGGCCATTGTCATTACTTTCTGTTCTCTGAGCATGGGAAGCATCTCCATATTGGCGTGAAACTCACATCCCAGATACACATGGAGATCCGGGCTGATCTCTGATGCCGCTTTCTCCACCAGTCTGAACTGCTCTCTGACTTTCTCCGCAGGTGTTTCAAACATCCGAAAGCGGAAATGAGGAGTTGCAATAACCGTCCGCACGCCCTGTTCATATTCCATCCGGAGTAATTTTACGGTTTCTCCTATATCTGTGGCTCCATCGTCTACACCGGGTACAATATGACAGTGTATATCATAAATTCCTTTTATGGACATCCTATCATTCCGTTACTGAAAACTTATAAAAAGTTATAAACTTCTATGTTCCATTCCTACTTCA
>OKSH01001238.1_pt1 | contig 23586 bp, 21 predicted proteins | sample 1601231 | NCBI WGS metagenome assembly OKSH01 (sample SAMEA3541596, study PRJEB24748) | human gut metagenome | biome: human gut; feature: human-associated habitat; material: faeces | place: China | collected 2012
ACCGCAGGTGTCCCTTCCTTTTTGCCCACCGCCGTGGGTACGGCGTCGTCCCCGCGGCGGGCGCCGCAACGTCCCCGCCGTCCGCAGACGGCGAATCCCCCCGCTGAGGTTCAGCGAAAAACCTGCCGCCCGGATAGGGCGAACCGCCTGCGGCAGTTCGTGTGCCCTGCTCAGCCGGTGCTGAAAAAAACTGCCGCCCGGATAGGGCGAACACGCCTGCGGCAGTTCATGTGCCCCAGAGGGTCGGTGCCGGAAAACAAGGGATATCCCTTGACAAACCCGAATTTAACAGCTATAATATTAAAGTTAATACACAAATGCAGTGAAAAAGAGGAGTATTTTTCCTTTGCGCGTTTAGAGAGGGTGCGGCCGGTGCAAGCACCTCGGCGGGGAAGAAGAAGGTCGCTTTGGAGCAGAACAGCCGAATGTTCGTTAAGCTGTTCCGTCTAACCCGCGTTACGGGGCAACGAGTGCGCGTCTTTACGCGAATTCAGGTGGTACCACGGAGCATACTTCGTCCTGTTGTCGGGATGAGTATGCTCTTTTTTGTTTGCACAGAGGTATCCCGCATGTATATCGTAAATCAAATTGAAGGAGATAGATCAATGAGCGAACTGCCTAAGACCTACGACCCGAAATCGGTCGAGGACAAGCTGTACAAGTTCTGGGTCGATTCCGGCTTCTTCCACGCCGAGGTCAATCCGGACAAGAAACCGTACACCATCGTTATCCCGCCTCCGAATGTTACCGGCCAGCTGCACATGGGCCACGCATTCGACGAGACCCTGCAGGATATCCTCATCCGCACCAAGCGCATGCAGGGCTACGAGGCACTGTGGATGCCGGGCACCGACCACGCCGGTATCGCAACCCAGATCAAGGTAGAGGAGAACCTCCGCAAGGAGGAGGGCCTGACCCGTTACGACCTTGGCCGCGAGGAGTTCCTTAAGCGCGTCTGGGCGTGGAAGGACAAGTTCGGCAGCCGCATTATCAGCCAGCTCAAAAAGCTCGGCACCTCCTGCGACTGGGACCGCGAGCGCTTCACCATGGACGAGGGCTGCTCCAAGGCGGTCCGCGAGGTATTCGTAAACCTGTACAACAAGGGCCTCATCTATAAGGGCCACCGCATCATCAACTGGTGCCCGCACTGCGCGACTGCGCTGTCCGACGCTGAGGTTGAGTACGAAACCCAGCCGGGCAAGCTGTGGCACATCCGCTATCCGCTGGCGGACGGCTCGGGCGAGCTGGTGGTTGCGACCACCCGTCCGGAGACCTTCATGGGCGATACCGGCGTGGCTGTCAACCCGAACGACGAGCGCTACAAGCACCTCATCGGCAAGACCTGCATCCTCCCGATCATGAACCGCGAGATCCCGATCTTCGGTGACGAGTACGTTGACATGGAGTTCGGCACCGGCTGCGTCAAGGTTACGCCGTGCCACGACCCGAACGACTTCGAGATGGGTCAGCGCCACAACCTCGAGCAGATCCTCGTATTCAATGAGGACGCGACCGTCAACGCAAACGGCGGCAAGTACGAGGGTATGGACCGCTACGAGTGCCGCAAGGCGGTTGTAAAGGACCTCGAGGAAGGCGGCTGGCTGGTCAAGATCGAGGACCACGAGCACAATGTCGGCACCTGCTACCGCTGCGGTACGACCGTTGAGCCGATGACCTCGGCGCAGTGGTTCGTCAAGATGGCGCCGCTCGCCAAGCCCGCGATGGACGTTGTAAACGAGGGCAAGACCAAGTTCGTGCCCGACCGCTTCTCCAAGACCTACCTGCGCTGGATGGAAAACGTACACGACTGGTGTATCTCCCGTCAGCTGTGGTGGGGTCACCGCATTCCGGCGTTCTACTGTGAGGACTGCGGCGAAATGACCGTCTCCAAGACCGATGTATGCACCTGCCCGAAGTGCGGCGGCACGCATATCCATCAGGAGGAGGACGTACTGGATACCTGGTTCTCGTCCGCTCTGTGGCCGTTCTCCACGCTCGGCTGGCCGGATAAGACCAAGGAGCTGGAGTATTTCTACCCGACCTCTACCCTCGTTACCGGCTATGATATCATCTTCTTCTGGGTTGCCCGCATGATTTTCTCCGGTGTGGAGCACATGGGCGAAACCCCGTTCGAGACGGTTTATATCCACGGTCTGGTGCGCGATGCACAGGGCCGCAAGATGTCCAAGTCGCTCGGCAACGGCATCGACCCGCTCGAGGTCATCGACCAGTACGGCGCGGATGCGCTGCGCTTCACCCTCGCAACCGGCAACAGCCCCGGAAACGATATGCGTTTCTCGGATGAGCGCGTGCAGGCGTCCCGCAACTTCTGCAACAAGATCTGGAACGCATCCCGCTTTATCCAGATGAACCTGACCATCGACAAGGACAAGGCAGTCCAGCTGCCCGCAGACCTTGCCATCGAGGACAAGTGGATTCTCAGCAAGTTCAACACACTGGTTGCCGATGTTACCCGCAACATCGACCAGTACGAGCTGGGTCTGGCGGCTGCCAAGCTGAACGACTTCATCTGGGAGAACTTCTGCGACTGGTATATCGAAATTGCAAAGACCCGTCTGCAGACCGGCGACGAGAACGTACAGAAGGTGCTGTGCTATGTGCTGAGCGGCGCAATGCAGCTGCTGCACCCGTTCATGCCGTTCATCACCGAGACCATCTGGCAGGCGCTGCCGCATGAGGGTCCGTCCGTTATGGTATCCGCATGGCCGGAATACAAGGACGAGCTGCACTTTGCCGCGGAGGAGGCACAGATGGAGAGCCTGATGGACGCTGTCCGCGCCATCCGCAACCGCCGTGCCGAGATGAACGTACCGCCCTCCAAGAAGGCCAAGGTGCTCATCCTGACCGAGAAGAAGGACACCTTCTCCGCAGGCGCAGGCTTCTTCCCCAAGCTGGCTTACGCTTCTGAGATCGAACTCATCGACGCCGTTCCGGCGGACGCTGCCAAGATGGCATCCGTAGTCACCGGCGACGCACAGATTTATATGCCGATGGGCGACCTCATCGACTTCGAGGCCGAGCGGGCACGTCTCGGCAAGGAAAAGAGCAAGGTCGAGGCTGATATCGACTTTGTTATGAAGAAGCTGAACAACCCGAAGTTTGTCGATAAGGCACCCGAGAAGGTTGTTGCAGCCGAGCGCGAAAAGGCCGAAAAGCTGCGCGAGCACCTCGCAAAGCTGGAGGAGTCCATCGCAGCGCTGAATTAAGCTGCATGAAGCTGAATTAAATATAAAAAGAGTGGAGTTTTCTCCACTCTTTTTTCTTAACATTTTCCCCGAAAACACTTGACTGTAAACCCACTTTATCCCTTATAATGTAATCAATAGAAGGGAAGGTGATCGTATGAACATAGCGGAAGCAGAGCGCAGGACGGGATTATCCCGGGCGAACATCCGGTTTTACGAAAAGGAAGGGCTGCTCACGCCGACACGCGGCGAGAACGGCTACCGCGACTACACCGAGGACAATGTACAGACACTGCGGAAGATCATGCTGCTGCGGCGGCTGCGCCTGAGCGTGCCCGACATCCGCGCCATCGAGAGCGGCGAGAAAGCGCTGCCCGAGGCGGCGGCAGGCCAGCTCGACGTATTGCAGGGGGACATCCGCGAGAGCGAACAGGCGTATGCGATGTGCCGCGCCATCTGCGAGGACAGAGCGGAGTGGAACGGGCTGGATGTAGACCGGTATCAGTCCATCGTGCTGCCCGCAGACGACCCGCGCGAGAAAGACCGCATCCCGCCGACCGGCTGTCCGTGGCGGCGCTACCTTGCCCGCAATGTGGATGCCGGACTGTATGGGCTGCTGTGGTCGATGCTGTCGCAGTGGGTGTTCCGCATCAATCCGGAGAATTTTATCCAGTTCATGGCGAATCTGGCGTGGACGGTCGCGTGCGGGTATGTCGGCTGGCTGCTGACGTTCGTGTTCGAGCCGGTGCTGCTGCATTACTGGGGCACAACGCCCGGCAAGTGGATATTCGGGCTGTCCGTCCGCGATGAGGACGGAGAAAAGCTGTCCATCCGCACCGCATATGCCCGTTTGTGGGGCGTGTTCGGCTACGGCAACTGCTATGCGCTGCCGTTCTTCGACTTGTACTACAATTACAAGTGTTACCGCGCGTGCAAAGAAGAGGAACTGCCGTGGGATTTGGAGAACGGATGCAGCATCATCGTCCGCGAGCGGGAGGTGCGCTGGTATCGCGTGGCGCTGTACCTGCTGGTGATCGCGCTGCGAGCAGCCGCATATTACGGCATTGACCTGTACGCCAAGCTGCCGCCCAATCGCGGCGAGCTGACCCTTGCGGAGTATGTGGAGAACTGCAACGACTGCCTGAAATATAATCAGGGCCTGGCGCCGTATGTCCGGCCGGACGGAAGCTGGAATAGCGACGTGGCAATGGGCGGCAGGTATTTCTTCTCGCTGGGCGATTCTGTATCCGATGTGACGGTCGAAACCGATGCGGACGGCTATGTGCAGTCGGTGACGGTGGTTTCGGATTCGCAGAACGGCTCGTGCGGCTATCAGGAGCGCATGACGGTGTATTACGCCTTTGCGGCCGCGTATGCCAAATGGAGCTGGCTGTATGCCGACCACATGAGGGATGACATCATTGACGACGGCTGGGGATACGATGTACCGGATACGAAAAACGTCAAGGAGGCGCATCTCGACGGACTGGATTTCCGGTACGAATATGAATACAGCAATACAGATACCGTAAACGTGTATCTCAATCAGCCGATGCCGTATCATTCGGTGCTGACGATTGAGAAAGAGTGAATGAGTTATCGTAGGGCGGGGTGAGGGTGCCCCGCCCTGCGGACATTTATCAATTAAATCCGTGGAATCGAATATTACACAGGAGGTAAGCCATTACGGGCGCAGCGCGACCGGAGCCTGCGCAAGGATAGCGCTATTCTCCATTCTCAATTTTCAATTTTCCATTACTCCTGCCTCCTGACTTCTGCCTTTACAAAAGGCTTTCTTATTTGCCCGAAATGTGCTATACTAATCTCACAAAACCATATAGATAGAGGAATAGCCAATGAAAGGAATCATTCTTGCCGCCGGTAAGGGCTCGCGCCTGTACCCGATGACACGTCCGGTATGCAAACCGCTGCTGCCGGTATACGATAAACCGATGATCTACTATCCGCTGGCTGCGCTCCTGCAGGCCGGTATCCGCGATATTCTCATCATCATCCCGCCCGGAGAGGAAGGCCCGTTCTACCGTCTGCTCGGTTCCGGCGGCCGCTTCGGCGTCAACATCACCTACGAGGTGCAGGAGGTTGCACGCGGCATCGCGGACGCGCTGCTCATCGGCTCGCAGTTCATCGGGGATGACTCGGTTTGCCTTGTTCTGGGCGATAATATCTTCTATTCCCCCAATTTCCAGGACTATCTGGACCGTGCTGTGCAGCAGAAATCCGGCGCCTGCGTGTTCGGCTACTATGTCGATGACCCGCGTGCGTTCGGCGTTGTGGAGTTTGATGGTCAGGGCCGTGCGATTTCCATCGAGGAGAAGCCGCGCTATCCGAAGTCTAACTATATCGTTCCGGGTCTGTATTTTTACGATAACTCGGTTATGGAGATTGCCCGCGGACTCAAGCCCTCGGCAAGAGGCGAGCTGGAGATCACGGATGTCAATATCGAGTACATGAAACGCGGTCAGCTGCACGTTGAAAAGCTCGAGCGGGATTTCGTCTGGCTGGATGCCGGTACCGCCGAGAATCTGCTCGAATCCGCACAGGTTGTCCGCCGCGTGCAGGATGAGAGCGGCCGCTACATCGCATGTCTGGAGGAGATTGCGTACGCGCGCGGTTATATCAGCCGTCAGACGCTGCTCCGTCACGCCGCCGACCTCAGCAAGACGCTGTACGGCCGCTACTTAGAGTGCCTCTAAAGGAGAATCGCAAATGCCTGTTTATACCGAAACCAAAACCTACAAAACCAAGGCCCACATGGGCATGATTGACGTTACCGATGACTTCCGCGCAGCGGTGCAGAACGCCTGCCGCAAGACCGGCATGAAGTCCGGCACGATCACCGGCTTTACCACCGGCGGTGTTGCCGGTCTGACCACGCTCGAGTTTGAGCCGGGCATGGTCTACCATGACCTCAAGGCGGCGATGGATGTCTTTTCGCCCTACCGCGATGAGCAGGGAAACGTCATTTACTATCACCACCACGATACCTGGCACGATGATAACGGCTCGTCGCATATCAAGGCGGCGCTGCTCAGCCCGTTTATCGTTATCCCGTTCGTGAATGGCGAGATCACCATCGGCCCGTGGCAGAATCTGACCCTTGTGGAGTGCGATACCCGCAACCGCGTGCGGGATATTGTCTTTCAGGTGATGGGAGAATAATACAAATTGATTCTGTATAAAAGCAAGATGACCGCTCGGAGTAGGGCCCGAACGGTCATCTTAGTTTAACTATGATACGGAAAGGTCTGGTTGCTTAGCAACATCCCTTGGGTATATTATGCCCGCAGAACCTCGGTCTTGTCAAGCGACAGGGCCGGGGTTTTGTTGCGTCGCGGCTCTCTCACGCGCCGCGCAGTCAGAAAGATTAGCGTCCGCTAACTAAATAACTTTTCTTTTTTCTATAAATGTGGTATAATATAAGCGTTCGAAAAATTTGAGTACGGTTCGGGAATCCCTGTGCCGTGCATAGAAATGGAGCGACAAAGCATGACTAAAATTGATATTATTTCCGGTTTTCTGGGTGCCGGCAAGACGACCCTTATCAAGCGTCTGCTGGCCGATGCGCTCAAGGGTGAGCAGGTTGTTCTGATCGAGAACGAGTTCGGTGAGATCGGCATTGACGGCGGCTTCCTCAAGGATGCCGGCATTGTTGTAAACGAGATGAACGCAGGCTGCATCTGCTGCTCGCTGGTTGGCGACTTCGGCAAGGCGCTGCACGATGTTGTGGACCAGTACCATCCGGACCGCATCCTGATCGAGCCGTCCGGCGTCGGCAAGCTGAGCGACGTTATCGCTGCGGTACAGAACGCGCACCTCGAGGTTCAGCTGAACAGCTTTGTAACCGTTGTTGACGCGCTCAAGGCCAAGATGTACCTCAAGAACTTCGGTGAGTTTTTCGAGAATCAGGTGGCGCATGCCGGTGCCATCCTGCTGTCCCGCACGGCTGAGTGCCCGGAGAAGCGCCTCGACGAGACCGTTGCCATGCTGCGCGGCCTGAATGAGCACGCCCGCATCGTCACCACCCCGTGGAAGGACCTGACCGGCGAGCAGCTGCTCTCCACCATGGAAGGCAGCCGCGACCTCGTTGCGGAGGTTCTCGAGGAGATCGCGCACGAGCCGCACCACGAGCATCATCATCACCACCATGACCATGATGAGCACGAGCATGAGCATGAGCATGACCATGAGGAGCACGAGCATCATCACGAGCATGACGAGCACTGCACCTGCGGCTGCCACGATCACGACCATGAGCATGAGCATCACCACGACCATGACCACGAGCACCATCATCACGACCACGACGGTCACTGCTGCTGCGGTCACGACCACGATCACGATGCTGACGAGGTATTCACCTCCTGGGGCAAGGAAACGACCCACAAGTACACCGAGGCAGAGCTTAACGCGGCTCTTACCGCGCTCGGCGATGTTACGCTCGGCACCGTACTGCGTGCAAAGGGCATCGTTCCGTGTGCAGACGGCGGCGAGTGGCTGCACTTTGACTACGTTCCGGGCGCACCCGAAATCCGCCGCGGCGCTGCCGATTACACCGGCCGTCTGTGTGTCATCGGCTCCGAGCTGGATGAGGAGCGCATCGCTGCTCTGTTCGGCGTAAACGAAAAGTGAGGTAACCAGATTATGGCTAACGAACCCATTCCGGTATACGTCTTTACCGGCTTTCTGGAGAGCGGCAAGACCAAGTTCATTCAGGACATTCTCGCGGACCCGAACTTTACCGAGAACGAGCGCACGGTGTTGCTGCTGTGCGAGGAAGGCATCGAGGAATACGACGAGAAGTGGCTGCTGCACTACGGCACCGCGCTTGTGCCGATCGAGTCCGAGGACCGTCTGACGCCGAATATCCTCAAGCGCGTGGAGCAGAAATACCAGCCGGACCGCATTCTTGTTGAGTACAACGGCATGTGGAAGCTGGAAAAGCTGATGCAGGCATTTCCTGCCCGCTGGGAGCTGTACCAGATCGTCACCACGGTCGATGCGACCACGTTTGAGCTGTATTCCAACAACATCGGCCCGATGATGTTCGAGCATATCACCACTGCGGATCTGGTTGTGTTCAACCGCTGCACGGACGAGCTGAAGGATATGCTGTACAAGAAGAACATCAAGGCGATGAACCCGCGTGCGGCAATCTATCTGGATGACGTGAACGGCAATTCCGAGGACTATGCCCGCAATATGCCGCTGCCGTTTGATGTGGATGCGGATATCATTGACATTCAGCCGGAGGACTACGGTCTCTGGTACATCGACGCCACCGGCGACCCGATGAAGTATGACGGCAAGACCGTCCGCTTTCTTGCCCAGGCATACGTCGGCAAGGATGTGCCCGCCGACAGCTTCGTGCCCGGCCGCTTCGGCATGGTCTGCTGTGCGGATGACGTCACCTTCCTCGGCTTCCTCTGCCGCTATCCCGACCGCGATCAGCTGCATAACCGCGACTGGGTCAAGGTAACGGCGTCCATCACCGTCGAGGAGCTGCCGCAGTACCGTGGTCCCGGTCCGGTGCTGCATGCCATCACGGTAGAACCCGCCGAAAAGGCGAAGGAAGATATCGTTTACTTTAACTGAATCTTCTCCATACAACGTAAAAAGAGACGAGCCTGTCTGGTTCGTCTCTTTTTCTGCTATAACAACAAAAACCGCCCGAAAGGACGGTTTATTGACAATATTCTGTCGTATATGCTATACTGTAAGCGGATGTTGTTCCGATAGCGGTCAGACCTTCTTTCTTTCCTCGGTTTGGGGAGGAAAGGAGGTGTCGCAAATGCAGAAGAAATTGCTTCGGCTTTTCGTATGTGCAGTAATCCTGCTGTACATTTTCTGTATAAAAGCGCACTGACCGCTCGATTAGGCCCGAACGGTCAGTGACTAAAAATCGCTAATCAATTAAGGTCTGACTGCCTGAACAGCATCCCTTGGGTATATTATACCCGAGCAGCCCCGGTTTTGTCAAGTGCGGCAAAGCCGGGGTTTTGCTTTGCATGCAGCGATTACTGCCTGCTGATTGCTAATTTCTAATTAGAAAAGCATGTCCCCCGCCACACAGCAGTGACGGGGGACAAAGACAAAAGGGGGGATACAGACGATTCATAAACCCATGAACGTCTAACGAAAGTCACAGTGGTTAGCTTGAGGGATTAGCCAATGCCACCGTACATAATGCCGAGGATCAGTGCAGCAATTGCACAGATAACGTATACCCACTTACCAAGCGGGAAGAACCAGCTGCCGATGGGCTTCTTAGCGCCTTCGTTAACAGCAGCAAGTGCCTTTTTCTTGCCGAGTACCCAGAAGAACATGATGCCGGCCAGAGCAGCGCCGAGCGGGCAGATGTAAATGGAAACAACGTCCATCCACTGAGAGGTCCACGGCTGGATTGCGATGGAAACGACCAGACCGATCACACCAATGGTGCCAACGGCTGCTGCGCGCTTGAACTTGAACTGCTCCTGCAGGAAGGCGATCGGTGCCTCGTACAGGTTTACGATAGAGGATACGCCTGCGAACAGTACGCAGATGTAGAAGATCGCGCCGATGATACGGCCAGCAGGCATTGCGTTGAATACATTTACGAGGTAAACGAACATCAGGCCGGGGCCGCCGGTTACGTCGCGGATGCCTTCGCCCAGAACAACTGCCATTGCCGGAATGATAACGATTGCTGCCAGCAGAGCTGCAAGGGTATCAAATACTGCTACGTTGCGTGCGGAGGACGGGATATCCTCGCTCTTGGACAGGTAGGAACCGTAGATTACAGAACCGTTGCCTGCAACAGACAGGGAGAAGAACGCCTGACCGAATGCAAATACCCACAGGTCGGGCTTAGCCAGACCGGCCGGATTCAGGGTCAGAATGTACTTATAGCCTTCGGATGCGCCGGGCAGAGTGCCGATGTAGATTGCCAGTACGAGGAACAGACCGAACAGAACCGGCATCATGACCTTGTTGGCCTTCTCAATGCCGCCTGCAACGCCCATTACCATGATGGCAAGGGAAACGACCAGTGCAACGATCTGCCATACGCCGTTGCCGATGCCGAAGAAACCGGCCGACGCCATTGCCTTGAGGGCTTCGGGAAGCGTTTCTGCCTCCGGTGCGGTCATGCCGAAGGTGCCGCCGATAGCGCCCATGTCCGTGCCGAGATTGAACAGGCTGCCGGAGAGGGACATGAAGGTGTACTTGAAGATCCAGCCGAGAACGACCGTGTAGCCGATTGCCAGCATCAATGCACCGATGATCGGGATTGCGCCGATCGCCTTACCGGATTTATCACTGCCGGTGCGCTCCTTGGTACACATACCGAACGCACCAACCGGACCTGCGGCTGCACGACGGCCGAGAGCGAACTCCTCGATAACGCCGGTACTGCCGATCAAAATTACAAAGATAAAATAGGGAAGCAGGAAGGTCATGCCGCCGTACTTCTGCACCATGATCGGGAAACGCCAGATGTTGCCCATACCAACCGCAGAACCGATACATGCCAGAATGAATCCCCACTTACTCTGGAAACCATCTCTCTGTTCTAAGTTTTTAGGCTCTTTACTCATTATCTTACACCCCTTTAATGTGTAAATGGATAGAAAAAAGGCGTTCTCTTTGCCGCAGAAACTGTTTAGTTTTCTGGCAAAAAGAACGCCTTTGTTCTTTGCTTTCCTGTGCACTTTCCACGCGGCACAGGTTACGCCCTGATTATCAAGTTATAAAAAGGTCAGGAGAAATTCCTGTTATGCAATGCCGCGGCGCCTTTGCTGCGGCATTGGCGGAAATACCGCACAATTTATACAATTATGCGGTATCGCCTTTGACGAAAGGATGGAACAGGGGATTATTTCTCTTCGTTCGGGTACGGCTCCAGGAATGCGTGGAAGTGACGCATCGGCAGATTGTGACCCCAAACAATACGCATGTTCGGAATGTTCTCACGATCCTCGTACAGAGCCTTAACAGCTGCGATTACATAGTCCAGATGCTCCTTGGTCAGACGGCTGCGGTCGATTGCGAAGCGAACTACGTTACATACTTCAGCCTGCTGCTCCGGGGTCTTCAGGTCATACTCCATGGAGTAGTCGCCCAGCTCGGATACACGGATGCCGTAGCGGCGGATCAGCTCAAGGCTGAAGCCCTCACCAGCGAAGGTGTCGTGGCCGCGCTTGCCGTCGAAGAACTCATCCATGTTGATGTATACAGCGTGGCCGCCTGCCGGCAGTACAACGCCCTTAACGCCAGCGTCGTAGAAGCCTTCTGCCAGGTAGTTACACTGAGCAACACGCTCGTTCATGTAGTTAAAGTCGCAGGACTCGTACAGGCCAACTGCCAGAGCCATGATGTCACGGCCGGACATGCCGCCGTAGGAATCGTTGCCGTAGCAGGAGATCTGCTTAACCTTCAGCAGAACGCCAACGTCGGTCTTAACGGTGCCGTCTTCGTTGAAGTCGGAGAAGTTCTTCCAGAACAGGCCCTTATCGCGGAATGCCAGCATGCCGCCCATGTTAGCGTGGCCGTCCTTCTTAGCGGACATGGTGAATGCGTCGCAGTAAGAGAACATCTCGGTAGCGATCTCAGCGATGGACTTGTCAGCGTAGCCTTCCTCATTCATCTTGATGAAGTAAGCGTTCTCAGCCCAACGAGCGGTATCGAATACCAGCGGGATGTTGTACTTATGCGCAACGCGGTTGATTTCCTTCAGGTTGCCCATGGAAACGGCCTGGCCGCAAACCGGGTTGTTGGTGATGCAGGTGAAGATCAGCGGAACGTTCTCCGGACCTACGCTCTGAATCAGCTGCTCCAGCTTCTCGATATCCATGTTGCCCTTGAACGGGTTCTTCTCGTAACGGCCGCCTTCCGGTACTTCCCACAGCAGGGTCTTGTTGTACAGGTTACGCGGAATGGAACCCATCTGCTTGATGTTGCCTTCGGTGGTGTCGAAGTGACCATTCGACGGAATGGTGAACTTCTTGCCCGGGTGACGCTTAGCAAGGATGTTGCGAACGATTTCCATCAGAACGGACTCAGCTGCACGGCCCTGCTGGATGATAAATGCGTTCGGGCGCTCCATCTGAGCTGCGCCGCCATTGAACAGGCCGCCTTCGTACTCGCACAGATAAACTTCGTCCATCATCTTCTCAACGTCGCGGCAATCGGTGCGAACGAGGTCGATGATCTTCTTCCAGTTCTTCTCGCCGCCGCGCTCGAAGATGTCGCGGAAGGTGTCGAGCAGAACGTAATAACCGGTGTTGCGGCCGTAAGCCTCGTCGCCGAGGAACAGGCTTGCCCACTGATGATTGGTCATTGCAGTGGTACCGGAGTCGGACAGCATATCAACGGTCAGCATGCCGGACGGGAATGCGAACTCGTTGTAATGAGTAGCCTGAAGAGCGCGCTCACGCTGCTCAACGGTTACTTCCGGAAGATCACGGACTGCGTAAGTGAAATGATGGGGTGCGGGTACGTTCAGCGGATACTGCTTGCTCATAATAAATTACCTCCAGTTGTGTGTTTTGGAGGTACCCCGGTTGTCAAAGCCGGTTTTCCGGTTCCGGCTTTGCTTAGCGGACAGCACCTTTCTTTTTTGCTGTTTTCTTTTCTTTTTGGTTTGCCTTACGGCAGGAGAGCGGTTACCTCAATCTCGACGAGAGCGTCCTTGGGAAGTCTTGCAACCTCCACAGCGGAACGTGCCGGGTAGCTGCCTTCACCGAAGAAGGTGGCGTAAACCTCGTTCATCGCGCCGAAATTGTTCATGTCGCTCAGGAAGACGGTAGTCTTGATCACCTGATCCATACCGGTTCCTGCCTCAGCAAGGATTGCCTTTACATTGGTGAGCGACTGCTTGGTTTGTGCTGCGATCCCTTCCGGAAAAGCACCGGTTGCGGGATCGATCGGAAGCTGACCCGAAGTAAATACGATACCGTTTGCTGCAATTGCCTGTGCATACGGGCCGATGGCTGCGGGTGCGTGTTCCGAACAGATAACCTTTTTCATTTCCTGCTCAGCCTCCTTTCGTCCTTTCATGAGATAAATTTATCACTTTTAAAATTCTTTGTCAAGATGTATTTGTGCAATTTGGATGAATGAATAAAAAAATCTCGCGTATTTATCAATATTATCAACAACTATTGTGAAAAATGATAATTTTGAACAGACTTTTTGTACAAAAATACTGCGTAAAATATTTACTTTTTTCACCTCGCACTTAGAAAAGTTTATTATTTTACAGAATATGGCAATTAAAGTGCGAATTTATAAAAAATTTTTGTTATCCTACTAAAACAATGCGATGAAGAATTCATGAAGAATCGCAGGGAGAGCGGCATTGCTGCGGAAAGTGATAAAAATTCCGACACCGGTCAACCGGTGCAGAGAAAAGACGGACGTTTGAGCGGCTTGATGACCGTTTTTGAATAAACCATGAATTTTGTAAAGCCCTCTTGATTTTTTCTGACTTTGGGATTATTATATCAATGTTGGCACTCGATGATTGAGAGTGCTAATACCAAACAACAAACACAGAGGTGTATGTAATCATGGCAACCAAGCAGTTTAAGGCAGAATCCAAGCGCCTGCTCGATTTGATGATCAACTCCATTTATACGCACAAGGAAATCTTTCTGCGTGAGCTGATCTCCAACGCATCCGACGCAACGGATAAGCTCTACTATAATGCAATGAAGGAAGGCAAGACCGGTATCACCCGCGACAGCCTGCCGATTGAGCTGACGCTCGACAAGGCAAACCGCCGCTTTATCATCGAGGACCACGGCTGCGGCATGACTGCCGAGGAAATGGAGAACAACCTCGGTACGATCGCGCATTCCGGTTCGCTGGCGTTCAAGAACGAAAACGAAAAGCAGGACGACATCGACATCATCGGTCAGTTCGGCGTTGGCTTCTATGCGGCATTTATGGTCGCAAAGCATGTTGAGGTCGTATCCCGTGCGGCAGGCAGCGACGAGGCCAACCGCTGGGAGTCCGACGGTGCGGACGGCTACACGGTTGCACCGTGCGAAAAGGCGGAAAACGGCACGAAGATCGTGCTGACCATCAAGGATAATACGGAGAACGAGAATTACGATGAATTCCTCGAGCCGTACCGCATTCAGGGTCTGGTAAAGAAGTATTCCGATTACATTCGCTACCCAATCAAGATGGATATGACGCGCTCCCGCATGAAGGAGAAGCCGGCAGATGCAGGCGATGACTACAAGCCGGAGTGGGAGGAGTACACCGAGAATGAGACCCTCAATTCCATGGTCCCGATCTGGAAGAAGTCCAAGAAGGAGCTGAAGGACGAGGATTACAACAGCTTCTATACGCAGAAGTTCTACGATTATCAGCCGCCGCTGTGCCACATCCATTCCAGTGTGGAAGGTGCGGTAACGTACACGGCAATGCTGTTCATCCCGTCTCACGCACCGATGGACTACTACACCAAGGACTATGAGAAGGGCCTGCAGCTGTATTCCAACGGCGTGCTCATCATGGACAAGTGCGCGGATCTGCTGCCAGATCATTTCAGCTTTGTACACGGCATGGTCGATACGGCAGATCTGTCGCTCAACATCTCCCGTGAGATGCTGCAGCACGACCGCCATTTGAAAGCCATTGCGCAGAGCCTTGAGAAGAAGATCAAGAGCGAGCTGCTCAAGATGCAGAAGGATAAGCGCGAGGATTATGAGAAGTTCTGGGCAGCGTTCGGCCGTCAGATTAAGTACGGTGCTTATGTTGAGTACGGCGCGCACAAGGAGCTGCTGCAGGATCTGCTGATGTACCATTCCTCCACGGAGGACAAGCTGGTATCGCTCGCGGAGTACGCTTCCCGCATGAAGGAAGACCAGAAGTATATCTACTATGCTTGCGGCGAGACCATCGACAAGATCAAGCTGCTGCCGGTTATGGAAACGCTGTCCGACAAGGGCTACGAGGTGCTGTGTATGGATGACAGCATTGATGAGTTCTGCGTCAAGATGCTCGCTAAGTACAACGATAAGGAATTCAAGTCCATCGCGGATGCAGACCTCGGTCTGGACAGCGAGGACGAGAAGGAAGAGATCAAAAAGCTGAGTGAGGACAATAAGGATGTCCTCGAAGCGCTCGGCAAGGCGCTCGAGGGCAAGGTTAAGAAGGTCGAGCTGACCAGCCGCCTCAAGAGCCATCCGTGCTGCCTGCGTGCCGAAGGCCCGGTAACGCTTGAGATGGAGAAGGTGCTCAACCAGCAGGCTGCTGTCAACGGCGGTCAGAGCGTACACGCCGAGCGTGTTCTGGAGCTGAATGCCGAGCACCCGATCTTTAAGAAGCTGTGTGCGCTGCAGGCGGAAGGCTCGGATAAGGTAAGCACCTATGCGGATATCCTGTACACGCAGGCGCTGCTTATCGAGGGTATGCCGGTGGATGATCCGGTGGCTTACGCAAATGCTGTTTGCAATTTGCTCTCCTGAGATATGTAATAATATAGTTAGTATATAGATAGTATATACTTGGGATAAAAGAGTGAATGATTGATGGATTGAGAATAGCGATGCGGCGCGGCTGCGTCGATACTACATTTTATTTATGAACAAAACCGGAAGGTGATGAAACATGAAGAGAATGCTGTGGATACTCAATCCGCATGCGGGACGCGGTGCAATGAGCGGAAAGATCATCGACTGTGTGACCGCATTTCAACAGGCAGGATATGATGTGACGATTTATATCACGCAGGGTGCGCAGGATGCAACGCGTGTTGCACGGGAGCGTGCGGGCGAGTTCGATCGCATTGTGTGTGCAGGCGGTGACGGTACGCTGAACGAGGTGATTACCGGTCTTATGCAGGCGGAGACCCGTCCGGTTCTCGGTTATGTGCCTGCCGGTACGACAAACGACTTCGCGTTCAGTCTGGGCATTTCCAAGGTGCCCGCTGAGGCGGCGGTTATTGCGGCAGGCGATACGCTGCAGGCGCTGGACATCGGCCGCTTCAACGATCGCTATTTTAACTATGTTGCGGCGTTCGGCGCGTTTACCGAGGTCTCTTACGAGACACCGCAGCAGACCAAGAACATTTTCGGGCGTGCTGCGTATATCATCGAGGGCATTAAGGCGCTGACCAACATCAAAACCTACCACATCCGCGTGAACAGCGCGGAAACACAGATAGAGGACGATTTCATCTACGGTATGGTGACAAACACGGTGTCGGTTGGCGGCTTCAAGACCATCCGGCCGGATGGCGTGGCGCTGGATGACGGACTGTACGAGGTGCTGCTCATTTACCCGGTCGAGAATCCGATGGAGCTGCAGTGGCTGGCGAATGACCTGCTGACGCATAATGTCGAATCTAACCGCTTCGCATACTTCCGCACGTCAAAAATCAGTTTTTCGTCCGATGACGAGGTGACGTGGACACTGGACGGCGAGTTCGGCGGAGCATTGCACAATGTGCAGATTACCAACTGCAGCCGTGCGATCACATTTGCCACCGGCAAGGAGCCGGAAGGCAAAGAATCATAAGAAAAGTCCTGCAGAATGCTGGCTTAACCGTGATAAGGAACGAATGCAGCCTTATTACGGATAGCCGATGGATTCAGGTGTGCAAGGATCACAGACGCAAAGACAACCGCCCATTTCCGAAAGGAAGGGGCGGTTGATTTTTTGCTGTTTATCAAAAGTAAACTTATTCAATTTCATGGACGAGGTGGCAATCTCCGTATCGGCAGAGCCCGGGATCATAGAAAAAACGGCGTGACTTTCACGGTCACACCGTTCTTTGCGACACAATAATTACTTGTCACGATTCAGTGTCAGCTCTGCGGGATTTTTATACGTTGGGTGCAAGCAGGATGGGCTGAAGCTGTCTGCCGTTCATGGCCGCGTCAATGGCGGCGGGAATCAGCGTCATGTCTGCGACAAGCGAGCGCGGCTTGTTGTACGGTGCATCCTGCCGCAGCGGTACGAAATAGTAATGCCGGCGATTCAGCAGCGTGCCGAGATTTGCGGCGCTGCCGGACAGACCGTCGTTAGTGGAGACCGCCAGCACGACCGGACGTTCTCCGCGCAGATGGCTTTTGACCGCCATGGTCGCGGGCGTGTCCGTCAGACCGTGCGCCAGTCTGGCGAGTGTATTGCCCGTGCACGGCGCAACGATCAGTATATCAAACAGCGCCTTCGGCCCAATCGGCTCGGCGGAAACAATGCTGTCGATAGGGGAGACGCCGGTGAGTGCGGTCAGCTCCTGACGCCAGTGCGCGGCTGTGCCAAAGCGGGTGTCGAGTGTGCCGGCGCTGTCGGACAGAATCGGCGTAACGGAATCGCCGCGCTCGATGAGTGCTTGTATAACCGGTATGACCTTGGCAAAGGTACAGAACGAACCGGTCAGTACAAAGCCGATGCGGAGTTTGCTCATAAAATACCCTCCTCGTGCAGAATCGTGTCCACGGTATCGAATACTGCGCGTGCAGCGCTGAGCGGTGCTACCTTGCCCGGCAGAGACAGCGCGTGCAGCACGCGGCAGCCATCCGGAAGCAGGGTATCGGCGGCAACACCGCCCGGCAGAGATGCAAGATCAATGATGAGGCAGGGCGGTTTCATGTCGGATAGTACCTCGGTTGTCAGGATCGGAGCGGGTACGGTGTTGAAAATCAGGTCAAAATCGGCAAGGTGACCGGCGAGCCTGCGTGTATCCAGTGCGTGCAGTCCTGCGGCGGCGATGCGTGCGAAATCACGCGTACAGCGTGCGGAGACTGTGACCTGTGCATCGAGAGCGTACAATTTGCGTGCAAGAAGCATGCCGATTCGTCCGGCGCCAATCACCAGACAGCGTGCATTCTGCAGCGTGAACGCAGTTTGCTCCATCGCGAGCTGAAGTGCTCCCTCGCAGGTAGGGAAGGCGTTAGCGGTTTGGCGCATAAACGGGTTTGCCTTCACATAGACTGCAAGCGAAGGAGGGATAGCCATGAAACTGACCGAACAGGAGCAGGCCGCTGTTTCGCGCGGCATGATCGAGGGTCTGCTCCGCGCTTTGCGCACGGAAGGTATGCTGCCGCCCGAGCGGCTGGAGCTGGTGCTCGAGCTGTTGTGCGCAGGCCGCTGACGTGCTGCGCGTGGCCGCCTATTGCCGCGTTTCTACCTCACAGGAGGACCAGAGAAACTCGCTGGAGAATCAGCGGCGATATTTTTCGGAGTACATCAGCCGCCAGCCGGACTGGGAGCTTGTGGAGGTTTATGCGGACGAGGGCCTGTCCGGTACCTCATCCGACCGGCCCGCCTTTCGGCGCATGCTGGCAGCGGCAGCAGAAGGGGAAATTGACCTGATTTTAACTAAAGAGGTCTCACGCTTTGCCCGAAATACGGTTGACACGCTCGCGTACACGCGGCTGCTGCGCCGTCAGGGAGTCGGTATTGTATTCATTGGAGATCATATCGACACCCGCCAGAATGACGGTGAATTTCGGCTTACCATAATGGCAAGCGTAGCGCAGGAGGAGAGCCGCAAAATCTCTGAGCGCGTCAAGTGGGGGCAGCAGCGCTCGATGGAGCGCGGTGTGGTGTTCGGATGCAATAATATATACGGATTTACCTTGAAAAACGGGGAACTGACGGTAAAACCCGAACAGGCGGCAGTCGTCCGCGAGGTGTACCGCCGTTTCTTGATGGACGGCAAAGGCACTTACATCATCGCACGGGAGCTGACCGCCGAGGGCATCCCGCCGCCAAGCGGAAAAGGAAAATCGTGGTCGTCTACGATGGTGCTGCGGCTGCTCCGAGGCGAGAAATACTGCGGCGATCTTCTGCAGCGCAAAAGCTGCACGCCGGATTTTCTCGATCATCGCAAGGTGAAAAATGAGGGGCAGTCACCGCAGGTCTATCTGCGGGATCATCACGAGGCGATTGTGCCGCGCTCGATGTTCGAGGCTGTCCGGCGGGAACTCGACCGCCGGCAGGCAAACCGCAAAGCCGGCAGCCGACCCTCCGCGCGGTATTGGTGCTCCGGAAAAGTGGTCTGCGGACTGTGCGGCAGTCGGCTTGTGCCGCGCAGGGGCGCACAGGCGGACGGTGGTCTGCGATGGGTGTGCGGGAAGCGGGTGCAGCACGGCGTGGCAGCGTGTGCGGCTCCGGCAGTTGGGAATCGAATTTTGCTGGACTGCATGAAGCAAATCACGCAGGATTTGCCAATTGACATAGAGGTGGTATTGCGGCAGACCTTACGCGCGATACCTGATCTCACACGCGCTGAAAGACAGCAATTCTGTACAATTTTACGAAAAAAGCTGTACAGTGAAACGGTTTACAGCGCACTGCTCGATCATATCACCGCAACAGAGGAGGGCTTGACTGTATATCTGCACGGCGTGTCCGAACCGCTGTATTTCGACCTTTCGGGCAGAGAAAAACCGTCCGTGCAGCGCACGGACGGCTGAACACTATTCGCTTTTCTTTCCGCGTTCGTCGTAATCATCGAGGAACGAGTGAAGCACGCCGCCGGTCTTGTAACCGGGCATCATATCCAGATTTACCGCGTGGATACTGTTGAAAATGCTGCGCTCGATATTCGGGTTGTCGCGGCGCAGACGGCGCAGCAGAATCTTGACCTCCTGTCGCTTGGAACCGCCGCCGCCGTTGTCGCACATCGTGCAGTTTTCGGTGAAGCGGCACGCGCACTGGATAAATTCGAGGTCGTTATACTGCTTCCACGCGAGGATATCCTCCTCGTGAATGCAGTACAGCGGACGAATCAGCTCCATGCCTGCAAAGTTGGTGCTGTGCAGCTTGGGCAGCATGGCCTGCATCTGCGAGCCATAAAACATACTCATGACGGTGGTTTCGATGACGTCGTTGAAGTGGTGACCAAGTGCGATCTTGTTGCAGCCAAGTTCCTGCGCCTTGCTGTACAGATAGCCGCGGCGCATACGCGCACACAGGTAGCACGGGTTCTTCTCGCTGTTGTTGGCAACCGCAAAAACGTCAGTCTCGAACACAGCGATCGGGATATGCAGCAGTGCGGCGTTGCTCTCAATTTTATTGCGGTTGATCTCGTTGTAGCCGGGGTCCATGACGAGGAACACCACCTCAAACGGCACCTCGCTGTACCGCTGGAGCAGCTGCATCAGCTTGGCCATCAGCATGGAATCCTTGCCGCCGGAGATGCACACGGCAATCTTGTCGCCCGGCTGAATCAGCTGATACTGTCGAACCGCCAGTGTAAACGGGTTCCAGATGGTCTTGCGGAATTTTTTGATGATACTGCGCTCGATCAGCTCGTGCGGCTGTAAATCTCGTTTCATAATGATGCTCCCTGTATTACTTGACTAACTCGTGATAACACTGGTCGAAAACGGACAGAAATCCATCGATTTCAGCATCCGTGGTGAGGTGGCTCAGGCTGATGCGCCATGAGGACAGTGCATTTCTGCGATCACGGCTGACAGCAAACACTGCACGGGACGGCAGACCATCCGCCGAGCAGGCGGATTTGACCGAAACGCACACGCCTTTTTCGGACAGCGCGCGCTGAAATACGGTGCCTTTCACATTCTTGACGCTCAGATTGAGGATGTGCGGCACGGCGTGCTCCGGACTGTTGATATGCACCGCGGGATACGCCGCAAGTGCCTTCCGAAGCCGTTCGCTGTGGCGCTGAACGACTGCACAGCGGCTCTTACGCTCATCGCACGCCAACTGCAGTGCCAGCGCAGATGAAGCCGCCAGACCGAGCGCGGGCGTGCCGCTGCGGTACAGCGTCGTGCTGGCACCGCCGTTCATCTGCGGCTCGAGCGGCATCCGGCTGCGCTTGAGCAGCACGCCGCTGCCGCAGATGCCGCCAAACTTGTGCGGTGCAAAGCTCAGCGTGTCGATGCCGGAAAAGTCCACCGGGATGCGTCCGATAGCCTGCGTTGCGTCAACGTGCAGGCGGCAGTTCGGATGGTCAGCCAGCAGCGCTGCGATTTCGTTTACCGGCTGAATGGTGCCAAGCTCGCTGTCCACCGCGCAGATGGCAACGAGAACGGTATCCGGACGCAGAAGCTCGCGCACTTCCTCCGGGTCAACCGTGCCGTCCCGTCCGATGGAGAGCAGGTCGATCTCCCAGCCGCGCTCCTGCAGGGCGGTCAGGCTGCCGCTTACCGAGGAATGCTCGAGCGGTGTGGAGATGATATGCTTGCCGATATGCCGTGACGCCTGTGCGATGCCCTTGATGGCGAGGTTGTTCGCCTCGGTCGCACCTGAGGTAAAGATGACCTCGGCAGGGGACGCGCCGGTCAGCGCCGCAATCTGCTCGGTGACGCGCGCCATTTCCTCACGGGCGGCTTTGCCAGCCGCGTGTACCGAGTTCGGGTTGGCCGGAAACCGGCGTTCCATATCGCAGAATCGCTCGAGCACTGCCGGATCGGCGGGTGCATGGGCGGCATAATCGAGATAAATCATAGCATGGACTCCTCAAAATAAGGTTAACGGCTATAATCATAGCATTCTTATAGGAAAAAGTCAAGATGGACAGAAAAAGACTGCTGTCTCCGATGAAACAGCAGTCTTTTGTTTTACTTCATTGCAGGGTCGGTCACACCGTTCGCCTCGAACGCGCGGATGCGGTCCAGACAGGTGCCGCACTTGCCGCACGGCTTGTCGCCGCCCTCGTAGCAGCTCCACGTCAGCTGATAGGGAACCTGCAGCCGCAGACCTTCGGCAACGATCTGCGCCTTGTTCCAACGCACGAACGGAGCCTCGATGCGGACATCACCGCCCGAGCCGAGTACGATGGAGTGGTTCATCGCATTTACGAATTCCTCGCTGCAGTCGGGATAGGCATTGCCGGCGGCATCGTCGTGATGTGCACCGTAGTAAATTACGCTGCAGTTCTTGGACAGCGCAACGCTTGCCGCTGCCGATAGGAACAGACCGTTGCGGAACGGCACATAGGTCGTAACCGGCTTGCCGCCGCGCTGCGCCAGCTGCTCGGCGTAGGATTCCTCGGGGATGTCCTCGGTCGAGTGGGAAAGCAGCGAGCAGTCGCTGTACGCGAACACCGGCGTCAGGTCGAGAGACGTGCCCTCGATGCCGTAGTATTCGAGAACCGCCTTCGCAGCCTGGATCTCCTTAACGTGCTTCTGACCGTAGTAAATGGACAGCGCGCACACATTCTCCTTGCCGTGCTTCTCGATGGCAAGCGCAAGACAGGTCGTGCTGTCCACGCCGCCGCTGCACAGGACCATTGCCTTTTCGCTCATCGGTTGTCCACCTTCTCCGGGTACAGATCGTGGTGGGTGAGACGCTCGAATGCAACCTCCTCCCAGCGGGTGCCGGGCTTGCCGTAGTTGCAGTACGGGTCGATCGAGATGCCGCCGCGCGGTGTAAATTTGCCCCAGACCTCGATGTACTTGGGCTCCATCAGGCGGATGAGGTCCTTCATGATGATGTTCACGCAGTCCTCATGGAAATCGCCGTGGTTGCGGAAGCTGAACAGATACAGCTTGAGCGACTTGCTCTCTACCATGCGCTCGCCGGGAACATAGGAGATATAGATAGTAGCAAAGTCCGGCTGGCCGGTCATCGGGCACAGGCTGGTGAACTCCGGGCAGTTGAACTTGACAAAATAGTCATTGTCCGGATGCTTGTTCGGGAAAGTCTCCAGCATTTCGGGCGCGTAGTCCGAGGGATACTTGTTCTTCTGGCTGCCCAGCAGAGTGACGCCGTTCAGTTCTTCTTTATTTCTTCCGGTCATGGTTGCATTCTCCTTACATTAACTAGCCTTAGTTGCCTTGGGATACAGTGCACGCTGCAGTACGTTCACCAGAACGACACCGCAGACCGCAGGTACGGACTGACCGATGCACAGGCTGGTGGCGAGTACAGAATACGGAACGTGCAGCAGATAGCTCAGATAGCTCGGTACGCCGAGACCGGGCACAAGGATGATCGGGAGGATCATCAGCCAGCGGCTCCAGCCCTTGCGGCGGATGAGCACGATGATCGCGGTAACGATGATACCGACGAAGCAGCCTCCGAACCAGTCCAGCAGACCGAGTCCGCCGAACAGAAAGTTGGCAATGAAATTAGCGAAACCAAGCGGCAAAACCAGGAACGGAAACAGGTAAGCGAGCGCATACAGAGCCGTCGCAATGCGGATCTGGTACGCACCGAAAGAGAAGCTCTGCGTAAAGTACAGCACAACAACGTAAAGTGCCATCACCATAGCAGAAACGGTCAGTTTTTGAACCTTGCTCATGTTTTCTTTTACCATATTTCGTTCACCTCCAAATAATGCACACAACAACGTTGATTGGAAACCTAAGGCAACACCGCACAATTAAGACTGCGGTGCTTTGCGGAAATTTTGTGTCCTGACTTTGTTGCAGTTTCACGGTAATAC
>OKSH01001254.1_pt1 | contig 23258 bp, 11 predicted proteins | sample 1601231 | NCBI WGS metagenome assembly OKSH01 (sample SAMEA3541596, study PRJEB24748) | human gut metagenome | biome: human gut; feature: human-associated habitat; material: faeces | place: China | collected 2012
CGTAAGCAGATTGCTGAGGGTATCGACCCTTGTGAACAGAAACGGATAAAGAAAGCTTTACCAGACGCTTCACAAAGCTTTGAAGCCATTGCCGGACTTTGGCATAAAAGCAACAAAACCTGGTCCGAATCTCACAGGGAAAAAACATGGAAAAGCCTTCAAACACATGTTTTCCCTTACATTGGTTCACGGGATATTACATCACTGAAAACACCTGATTTACTCATTCCGGTTAAAGCTGCTGAAGCAAAAGAGATTTATGAAGTAGCAGCCCGCCTTCAACAACGAATCTCCGCTATCATGCGATATGCCGCCCAGTCCGGGATCATTGATTATAATCCCGCTACCGATATGGCGGGGGCGCTGGCCACAGTTAAACGGCAGCACAGACCTGCATTGCCATTGAGTCGGATATCTGAGTTACTGGAACGTCTTGATACTTACCGGGGACAAATCATGACCAGACTGGCAACACAGCTTTCTTTGCTGATATTTATCCGCTCCAGTGAATTTCGCTTTGCCCGCTGGCCAGAGATAAATTTTGAGAAAGCTATGTGGACTATCCCTCCGGAACGAAAACCGATTGAAGGTGTAAAATTCTCTCATCGTGGCTCAAAAATGCGTACAGAGCACCTGGTACCACTTTCAACTCAGGCACTGGATATCCTGCGGGTGATTCACACTATCAGCGGTGAGCATGAATTAATTTTCACGGGTGATCACAATCCCTGGAAACCAATGAGTGAAAATACGGTAAATAATGCATTACGACTTATGGGATATGATACGAAAATTGATGTTTGTGGTCACGGCTTCAGAGCTATGGCCTGCAGTTCATTAATCGAATCAGGATTATGGTCAAGAGATGCTGTAGAACGTCAGATGAGCCATCAGGAACGTAATGGCGTACGTGCAGCTTATATTCACAAGGCGGAGTTTCTTGAAGAACGCAGGCTAATGCTGCAATGGTGGGCTGATTTTCTGGATGCTAACAGAGAGCAAACCATTTCCCCTTTTGATTATGCAAAAGTAAATAACCCAATGGATATCAATAAACAGAATTGATTCGTAGTACGTACAAGAGTTTTTCACCACGCGACGAGCACGATTTTGCATGAGAAGGTCTATAACTCTGCCTGGATTGAGACACAGCTTACCCACATTGATAAAAACTCTATTCGGGGAACGTATAACCATGTTCAGTATTTGGATGGACGCAGTGAAATGATGCAGTGCTATGCTGGCTATATGGGTGAGTTGGAGGGAAGTTTGGATAATGTTGTTAATATGAATTCTAAGCAACATTAAATAGCCATCTTTGCGCCTAGACGCAAAGATGGCTATATCGATGTGTTTTATTTTTTTATATTATAAAATATGTAAGGTATTTAAGCTGTATGGATAAAGATCTCCGAAAGTGAATGGGGCTTTTTGTCATGATACTTACAATTGGCAGCTAATTTTGATAACGGTGTCCGGGAGACTACGCCATAAAATGAGATAAATTCAGTATTATGACTATACTTAAAGGTACAATTTTGATATTTTCCAAAAAGGAAAATAATATTGACCTTTTTGTGTAAAGATAAGGTCAGACATATCATTATGATACACAATCTAAAATAAACTATGAAAACATCCTTATTATCAAACAAAACCACATTAGTCGTAATAATAGGATGGTTATTACTTTATTACGTGACAGGTGAAATCTCGGAAATACTCACACCTGAAAATTCTGATATATCTGTTGTCTGGTTTCCTGCCGGAGTCGCAACAACCGCTTTTTTATGTATGCACAAACGCCAATGGCTGCTGCTGCTAATTGGCTTCATCGTGTTAAACATGGTACTGAATGACTTTGATAGTGAGGAATTTACCCTTTCGTTTATATACGCTGCTCTGGCTGTGCTTTCTTGTATTGTTATTGCCTGGATTGTCCGCAGGTATGCCCGGCAGGGAGATGACCTGCAAATAATATTGTTATGGCTATCAGCAACAATAATTGTCAGCTTTGCAGATGCGGTTTTGTTTTCTGCCCATATGTATTGGTTTGATAATACATCACTTAAAGATATATTCTGGGATGGATTTATTGCTGATATTACTGGTAATATCTTTGCAACAACGGTAATTATGGGGTTAATTAACACCCGTTTCAAATGGATGGCCCCCTCTCTTAAAGTTAATATAATTTGGGGTAGTGCCATTTTGTTTCTTCTTATTACCAGCACTATATTGATATTCAATGACATTGCAATACAGATATACCACTCCTATTTTCATCAGCAACGTAATATTGCCAAATTATCGTTACTCTGCATTCCGGTTTTACTTGCTGTTATGCTGTCTGTATTGTGGGGAAATCGGGGGGGGTCAATAGCGTTGTTAATACTTGCGACGATTACAATCTATTACACCCGTAGCAAGCAGGGGCCTTTTTATCTGCATGGTTTGTTTCGTCATGAATCACTGTGGCTGATACAGGGATATTTGACATTAATATCGTTATTAATGGTTTTTTTACGGGTTGTGACCCGAAGTACTCATCGAATTGATAACACTCAAGGAGTTTATAAACCACAGCATTTGGTATACCAACTTAATCTGGATAATGGTGTTATTGAATGGGGAAATACAGATAGTTTATTTCAACAAACTGATTTCACAGCTCTTTCTGGTATAAAGCAGATTATAGCATCTGTTCATCCTGACGATCGTGAAAAGCTCGCCCGGCATTGGAGACAAAAGCAGGAAAATATCACGCTTCCGGGGATAACCTTTAGTCTGAAAGATAAGGAAGGCCGTTGGTGGAATATAGAAGATCGCGGGAGTGTTATTTTCAGTAATTATGATCCGGTAATGATTATCGGGAATTGGTTTGTTTTAGGTGAAATTTCCTGATATTGATATGGTAATAAAGGACAGGTAATGCTACAGATTACATTATTACTCTTTGGTGCCGAATTTATCAGAGGGAAAGCTCATTACCTCTGGGGAGTGGGGCTCCTCTGGTGCTTAATGGGTATATTTATTTTCATTGATGGTCTTGATGGTATTCTTTTTTTTCCGATACATTTATTTGGTTTTTTATTATTACTTGAAAGTCTGATTACATTATGTGTCGCTTCAGGCAGTATCGGGACACAAAAAACGATACTTTTCTTTAAAGGCGGTCTGTTTTTATTCTGTGCATTGGTTATCTTGATTAATCAGACATATAGTAATGTATTACTATCGGCAATGTTTGGTTTTATTTTTTTCGTTACCGGGTTATTTGTTGTTGCATCCGCCTGGATTATTCGTTTTCCGGGATGGAAATTAATCCTGTTATGGGGGGGAACAGAAATCCTGTTTGCCTTTTTTCTGTTTACCCATCACCAGGCAACAATTTCCTTTTTTATCGGATTTTTAATGATAGGGAGTGGTTTTGGATGTCTGAAGATAGCATTTCGGGCTCGTCATATTCAGCGGGGAACATCCGTATTTGAATTGATGAAGCCTTCACCTGTATCGTTTAAGAAGAAAGGGATAGCTCTGCCAATAACGGATACGGCACAATTACCGTCTTTAAATGCAACAGCAGAGCAAGGTGCTGTTTTAACTGTTCATATCTGGACACCCGAAGGCTCCGCAAACCAGCGTCCTGTGCCACGTCCGATTATTAACCGTTATATTGCGGCAGTTGATTCCGAGGGGGTTATCTCTACAGGACATGCATCTCTGGAGCTCCGTCCGCATCTCTATATCAGTTTATACCCGGAAGAAGATATTGATCGTTCTCCGTCAGAGTTTTTCAGGTTATTAAAAGCAACTGCTGATAATAATGTTCCCGGAAGGTTTTTACCCGATTATCAAACTGAAGCATCCGAGTGGTGTGAATCTGACAGACAGATTGTTTTTAATATTTATAATCATGCTTCTTTGCTGAATTTTTGGGAAAAATATCGCCGGCATCCTGTTTATAACCTGACATACCAGAACTGTTCCAGTAGTGTTGCATATGCGCTGGAAGCCGCATTAGATGGCGTTTTGTCCATGCAAAAAAGAAGTTATTTTATGGGAGTTTTAAATGTACTTTGTATGCCGGAGTTGTGGATTGCTGCTCAAATTCGCCGGCGTGCTCTGATGATGGCATGGACCCCCGGATTAATTATGGATTATGCACGTGCTTTACGTGCTATTGTACATCCGGTTCCGGTTCCTTGGTATAGGCGCCTGCTAAGGCGTTGAGTTTAATCATAATTTCCATCCACGAAAACGAACGAAAGAGTCATTTCCTGAGATGTTTGCCGGATAAGTTAAAGAGGTTTTTATGCTGAAAGTATACGCAATCTTAATGGTGTCTATCATCGCTGAAACAACAGCGACAACCATGATGAAGGCGTCTCATGGATTCACAAAGTTAGTACCCAGTATTATTGTAATTATCGGGTATGCTATTTCTTTTTATGGTTTATCGCAAGTTGTCAAAAGTATGAATATTGGTATTGCCTATGCGATATGGGCCGGAGCAGGGATATTTCTTGTTTCAGCCCTGTCATTTTTTATTTATAAACAAAAACTTGATTTTCCGGCATTAATTGGTCTGGGATGTATTGCACTGGGCATTATTATTATCCAGTTATTCTCTAAATCGATTACTCATTGAGTTCTGATAGCCCTGAATTACAGGGCTGTCTGTCATTATCCGATATTGACCTCTTCCCTTTCTTCATCTCCGGCTTCAATGTAACTGACAAAATTTTCACTGATGAAGCAGTAAAAAAGGGCACCGGGAACGTATTGTTTAAAATCTCAGCCATCAACAGTATAAATACCATCTCTTAAAAGCATACTCAAACTCAATTCAAAGCTAATTCAGACTGATATCTTGTGAATCGCCACAAGTTTAACAGACGCCTTAGAGTCATTTAAAATGGCTTAAAAGAGAGGTGCTCATGAGCGGAAAGCGTTATCCCGAAGAGTTTAAAATTGAAGCGGTCAAACAGGTTGTTGATCGCGGTCATTCTGTTTCCAGCGTAGCAACACGTCTTGGTATCACTACCCACAGCCTTTATGTCTAAATAAAAACATATGGCCCGGACTCATCCCCTTGATCTCTTCCCAAAATCAGCGCCAGGTTAAATCAGAGATCCGGACCTTTTGATCTCTTCCCAAAATCAGCGCCAGGTTAAATCAGAGATCCGGACCTTTTTGCAGACTTCGGATGAATTCCTCCGGAGTCTGGTTATTTAACGAGGAATGGGGTCTTTGCCGGTTATATTCCTGCCGCCAGCACTCGATCTTTTCCTGCGCATCTTCCAGCGACAAGAACCAGTGAACGTTCAGACACTCGTCACGGAAACTACCATTAAAGGATTCGATTAACGCATTGTCCGTCGGTTTTCCGGGCCGGGAGAAGTCCATCGTTACCCCGTTTTCATATGCCCATTTATCCAGCGCCTTTGAGATAAATTCGCTGCCGTTGTCGGTCTGAAACCGTTCCGGAACGCGGTGCTGTAACTGCTTCAGACGCGCCATTACCGTAACCACATCGTCACCCCGCAGACCCTGTCCAACTTCTATCGCCAGACATTCACGACTAAAATTATCGACTACAGTCAGCGCCCGGATCCGGCGCCCGTTGAACAGATTATCAGCAACGAAATCCATACTCCAGCACTGATCGGCTGCCGTCACTGCCGGACGCTCCTGTCTGTGCCTGGCTGTGACATGTCGCCGGGGCCGCTTTGTCCGCAGATTCAGCCCTTCCTGACAATAAATACGGTGGGTTTTCTTATGGTTAATCAGCCAGCCTTCCCGGCGCAGCAGAATATGTATACGCTGCACACCGTAACGGACGCGGGTTTCCGCTATTTCCCTTATCCGCTGCGTGACTGCTCGGTCGTCACGCCGGCTTTGATAGTGGTAGACCGTGCGGCTCTGCATCATCAGACGGCAACCACGCCGCAGCCCGATACGGTAGGCCTCCAGCAGCCAGGTTACCGCTTCCCGCTTCTGGGCCGGTCTCAGAACTTTTTTTTGATGACCTCCTGCAGCATCTCTTTGTCCAGACTCAGATCTGCCACCAGGCGCTTCAGACGCTGGTTTTCTTCCTCAAGCTGTTTCAGGCGGCGAAGTTCCGTCACACCCATACCACCGAATTTTTTCTTCCAATTAATGGGATGGACTACCTCCTCCCTCTGAGGTTAACTGAACAAAATATACTCAGCAGGAGCATTATCATGAATGTTATCTATCTCGGTATTGATCTGGCTAAAAATGTTTTTCAGCTTTGTGGATTAAATCAGGCGGGTAAACCGGTTTATAAAAAACGGACTGATCGTAAAACGTTACTACAGACCGTCGCGAATATTCCGGCCTGCCTGATTGGCGTGGAAGCCTCCACGGGTGCATTTTACTGGCAGCGTGAGTTCGAAAAACTGGGACATAAGGTAAAAGTGATCAGTCCCCAGTATGTAAAACCCTTTGTCCGCGGGCAAAAAAATGACGGTAATGATGCACAGGCTATCGCAATTGCTCTGATGCAGCCAACAATGCAGTTCGTACCCCCAAAAAGTCCGGAACAGCAGGATATTCAGGCCTTGCACCGGGCGAGACAGCGTATTGTTAATCACCGCACTGCGACAGTCTGTCAAATCAGAGGGCTGCTGCTTGACCGTGGAATCACAATCGGTGCGGCAGTCTCCAGAGTTCGTCACGCTGTTCCGCTGATTCTGGAAGACGCAGAAAATGGTCTTAGTGCCAGAATGCGCAGGACGATAGCAGAACTCTATGATCTTTTTAACGATCTTGGTCGTCGTATCAACTTTTTTGATAAAGAAATTGATACTGTTTTCCGACAATCTGAAGCCTGTCAGCGCATTGCCAAAGTAAAAGGTATTGGCCCTAAAACAGCTACTGCTGTTGTTGCTGCGATTGGCAAAGGAACTGAATTCAAAAATGGCCGTCATTTCGCAGCCTGGTTAGGACTTGTACCAAGGCAGCACTCCAGTGGAGACAGACAGGTGCTGATGAACATGACCAAAAAAGGCGATAAGCATCTGCGAACCTTATTTATTCATGGAGCACGGGCAGTCGTCAGAGTGGCTGCAAATAATAATGAGGGTCATTTAAATCAATGGGTTAATCAGCTAAAAGAGCGACGGGGATTTAACAAAACGACCGTTGCAGTCGCCAATAAAAATGCCAGAATTATTTGGTCAATTCTTCACAATGAAACAGAGTACAGACCGGCAGTGTAATAGCATATCTTTAAAAGTTGCAAAGTATTGAAAAATGGCCACAGGTTAAACCTGCACGATCGGAACCTGATTTTTATATTGGCCTTAGTGGCCGTCCAATTGTTGAGGCGATTGTGTGCGGATTACCCATTTGGGCACAGATATTTCTGATGCCGGATAGATGTAAGCAACAACCTAAAACCTGATTCAGTACTTGCAAAACGGAGGTAGTCCATAGATGTAAAAAGTGGCTTCAGAAATACCCATCTTTCTGCACACTTCCTCTACCCGGGTACCGGTTTCAGCCTGTTTCAGGGCAAATGCGATCTGTTCTTCGGTATAACGTGTCTTTTTCATGTCAGATGACCTCTTTTTTTCAGGAGAAGAAAGGCCGGAAACTCTACTTTATACCGGTACTGAAGAAAGGGAAGAGATCACCCTCATGAGCGTCCGCTTTAGATTCGCCTAGTGTGAGAATGCATGCGCCGATTTATAATCTACGTTACTATGTAAAATGTTGACCTGCTCCTCGTTGATTAATACACCGCGATGTTGGTAATGTCTTCATACAGCTATGAGTATTCACTTAATTAAAAAGTGCTTAACGAGGAACTACTAATTTTGTATCCATAACCTCCGTTTAAACATTGGCATCAAAATGGTAAAGCAAAGATAATCAACTAACTTACATCTAAATAACTTACTGCAAAGATAAAAACCAAAGCATGACAGCAATTACTGCCATGCTTATTTTAAAAAAAACCTACATGTAAGACAGAGCTTTTCTTATAAAACCAATCTCAAAATCAGTTAAGTATGTATAAGAGTCTTTATCTTTTAAAATCAGAGCATTAATAACTGAGTCGATATCATCGGCATTATCAAAGTGACTGTTGTTGATTATTTTTTTTGCGATTTGATTTGGCACACCGAACTCCTCGAGAGAGTTAACTGCTGCAGGGTAATAAAAATTCTCTAATGTAGATGCAAAAGGTTTGTAATCCCCATATGTATACCCAAACCTCTTGAATATTACCTCCTGAATATCACTAACAGCGTAAATTATTATAGGCAAATTATAATTAACAAGACTTTTCTTAAAATTGAATACAGATTGCACAGCATCATCTATGGTATAGGTTTTATCCCTTCCTCCCCAGAAATTAAAATCCTCGAGAATCAGTGTTTTATCGTCCACTTTATTTATAACATCACAAAGTTTTTTATGAAGCTGCGAAGCACTTCTAACTGTACCTCCCCCCATCGAAGACACATTAAAGTTATCAAATAATATGTTTGAGAGATGCAGCAATTCATTAGATGTAGGATAAATGCTATCCCAGCGCATCAATGGATTCCACGCATTACATTTTTCGATTAATTTTTCCGCAAAACTTATAAGTTTGTTTGGATCAATGCCTTGGTGTTTAAGTAATATTTGCATAGGGAGCACATCTTGCTCATAAAACTTTCTTACTCTATTTTTATTCTCATCATTAACATCTTGACCTAAATGTAGTAGTAATGACTCTGACGCATTTTTACTCTGAGTTACTACAGGAATATCTATATATGGAAGTTCAATTTGTGGTTTTTCACCAAAAATAAAAACATTCCCAACATAATGCTCAAACATTCGTCCAGAACGACCAGATATGTTATTGAACGTAAACATATCCAACTTGGTTCTTCTAGTGATACAGTCATCGTAGATAATAATATTTTTGGCATTAGTGTTTACACCTTCTATTAAAGTCGATGTGCAAATTAGAATGTTTATTTTTGATTCATTAAACAAATCCACAATTAATGAACCTACTGCCCTTGGGAGCTGTGCATGATGGTATGCAATCCCATGCCGTACTCCGTCAATCAATGACCACTTATCATGGAAATTTACAGAAAGCCAACTAGCAAGATCATTATTTATATTATCAGAAGAAAGTATATTAGCCGCAAGCAATCGGCACATTAGCGAACTAACTCTTTTGGGTGATTTACAATAAATAACTGTTTGTTCATTCCTACCGACATTTGATAAAATATCTTTTAGGATTTCATCTCTTTCAACATCAACCTTTGCATCAGCACCAGTGGTTTTTAACTTATGGTAAAACTCATTAGTTGCTACTGTGGTATACGAATCAAACCTTAGAAAAATACATCTTAATTCCTGCTCGATTCCTGAAAAAAGACCATTTATTCGTGGTCCTAGCATGTAAAATCTCTTGCACTTTGAATATAGCTCCTTAAATGCAAGATTGAGTCGATCACAACGTTCGTCATTTTTACTTGATGGTGCAAGCTTGTAAAATTCATCGATAATAAAGAAGTCGACTGAACTTATGCTATATTCTAAAACTCTTTCTTGTGTAAGAATAAAAACATTTCGCTCACTCGGTTGTTGTGACACTTGAGTGATGATCTTGTAATTATCTTTATACTTATAGATTTTTTTCTTTAACTCATCTATCAAAGCAATTGTTGGAACAACTATTACTACATTGTTGAATTCGTTGCTAGCAATCAAAGCTTCAATAATGAGGCTTTTACCAAAACTTGTTGGCGCACTCAATATTACATTTTCACCAGTCATGATTCTGTGAAAAACTTCAGCTTGGCGAATGTGGAAAACCTTTGTTTCATCCTGCGGAGTAGTGAAAATAGCCTTCCTAAATTCATCTTTCGATGTACTATTATTATCAATGTAAGGGAAAAGCCCTAATTCACCGAGGATATGGTCCAAAATGAAACCATTGGTCATTTCACTTTTACGTTCCATGGCCCTAATAACAATATCCTGAACTAATGACTCATTAACATGTCCGTTGAATTCGTTTACTAAAGATAATAAAAAATCATCCCATTGTGAGAACATTGGATTATTCAATTTAGTCTTAGCTTCTTGGTACCACTGGCTCATGAGTTTAGTTCCTTCTGCAAAGCACTATTAACTTCATTAATATCCGAAACTGGGAAATAAAAAACCCGAAGATCAATTAAGTTAATGATACTTCCCTCTGTATCTTTTTGTAATAGTTCTCTGCAACTAGCAACCTTTTCATTGAACAGGAGCAAGAAATCATCTTTGTTATAATTTTTAATTAACTCACTATCATGCATTATGAATACTGGAATTATTATCTTATCGAATCTTTCTTCTAATTCCAAATTAGAATCTGCTAGTCGTTTTAATTTTTCTCTATGAGGCCATGAATCATCTATTTCCGACGTGAGCATAATTAATCTATTTTTTATCGACTTAACATCTAATATATATTTAATACTTTCAATCGCAGACAAAGTTGCTTCCTCAATACTTTGAGTAACCGCGGACGCGCCAATCCAAAGTTCAATCCCATCAAAATTAAGCACGGCATGAGTACATGAGAATGTTTTATTGTTCACATCGAAGACTTTATTCATTATTGGGATTGTCGAGTAAGACTCTCGGATCGCTATATGTAAACAAAGGTCACCTAAAGCATTTAAATCATCAACAGGATAATGAGATCTAGCATATTTGAATAGACTCCTATCACTTCCATTAAAATTGGTTTTTTCTTTATGTGACAAAGAATAATCTATGATCCAATCATATACAGATTCTGTGAACTCGCTGATATTCCATTGTTTCATTGTAAAACCTATATCAATCCCTTTGATATTTGGATGATCCGCATTGCAATTTATACAATACTTAAATGGTGAGGAAGGGTAATCAGGTGATTTGTATTCAACTCCATCTTGCACTGTTATCTTTACATCGTATTTTTTCACTATATCTTGCATACCAGCATCAATAAGAAAATCTTTTACAGATAATGCATATAGTGTATTTCCCCCTTGTTGAACTAGCAAAATCCCTATGCAATATTTCTCATGCATTATCGGTGAACCGGACATGCCACTGTATTTAGTAACTGTATTAGATTGGGAAACTTCAAAACTATATTCACGACTACTCATATGTGAAAATGTGTTTGTTACTTTAACCTTGATAGGTGCATGGTAATGCTCTTTCTCTACAGGATAGCCGCAAGATTTAACATCACTATCCAAATTAACAGCGGTTGAATAAAGCGGTATTGCGGTATTTATCGTCCCTTCAGGTACTGTTAATATAGCCATATCTAAACTTTCATTGCTATATATGCATTCAGCATCAATCCCTTGTCCAAGAAAAAATAAATCACTTGAGAGAAATATTTTTATTGATGAAGCGCCATTTACAACATGATTCGCCGTTAACAACAGATCGTTTGCTATAGAAAAGCATGTTCCTCGCATTGTTGAATTATTGGGTAACAAGGCATTGAGTATATATATACATTCAAGATTAAACTCTTCTAATATTCCATTTGTCATAGTTCCACCTCACAAGAATTCATTAAAAACTTTATCATTGGATAGTTTTTTGCAATGTCAGCGACGAACCAGTCCGGTATTACATCAAGAGCATAATTAAAATATATCTCGATTTCTTTATTGCTATTAACAAAAGCAATTCTTGCTAAAGTTTCTAGGTCTGGGTGTCCATGCGAATTACCATTGGTGCTAATGAAGTATTTCGGGCTATTTATTCGCCTTAGAAGCTCTAGGCTCGTATTATTTTTGCTTCCATGGTGAGAGATCTTGACAATATCAACATTTAAAATCTTCTCACTTTGCAGCTCTAACCAATCAGTAACAACAGTCGCATTACAATCCCCTAAATAAAGAATTCTTTTTCCATCAAACTCAATTAAGAATGAAAAACTACTCCTATTCGTTGGTGAAGTATCATCCTCAAATTTCGTATTTGCTAGCGCTTCTATAGAGCATTGGTTGATAAAGGAAACTCTATGATTATCATTCAATTTCCCTCTTAATCCTCCGATGTATTTTTCGAAAGCATCATAATAACTTTTACTAATGACGCGAGGCTTTATCCTTCGCTCTGATAATTTGCATTGCCAAAACTTTTGAAGTTCGTAAAGAGAATCTTGGATTGGATTAATCAGAGTAAATTTAACAGAACCAATTTCGAAAAACTCGCATACACCCCGATAAACAGCACCACCAGAGACAACCGGATTACACTCGATGCCTTTACTGGATAATATATAAGAAAGTGATGATCCTTCGGAATATCCAATTAGCTCTTTATCTTCAATAGCAGAACACTCTTCAGAGAGAGCACGTAGTTTCATCTCAACATTACGCTCTGCTTGAGAAAATTCATTCAGTTTACCAAACAGCTGCTCTGCACCATTGAAATATACCTGGCCGATAGTTGGGCAATCTGGATGGTCGAGCAATTTTATTATTCCATTGATATGATCATTATCAATATGTGTAACGATAATTGAATCAATTTTTGCTACATGTCCAATAATGCAGTCTTTCCAGTAATTGAAAGACTGCGCGGTTCCTCCATCGATCAAGATAAACTCACAATCTGTCTGTATAAAAATACAGTCCCCGTTGCCAGCTTTGAGCATTCTGATTTTGAGCATCGCCTACACTCTTCTTGAAGAAAAATCTACCATACACTACGGTTCTATAAATGTATGATACTTCATTAGCTTACTTCAATCTATGTAGCGAGAGAGCATTGGCAGATGTTACTGTCCACTTCCCTTAATTCTTACATTTGTAACTTCCAAAAATTCATACTATTAATAAACCAATACTGCTCTTTATCCGGTACTAACAACCCAAAATCACTATTAGCTTGAGCATTCCAATCAGAAGGCACAGACATCTCATGATTTCTATCCCAATCTGTATGTCTATATATTTTTTTATCAAAGTTAATATAAAACTTGGGTAACCGCATTCTCCAGCTATCCCAATCATCTGATACTGGCTCCACTAATGTAGATAAATATTTCTCAATATATTCATAGAAACTGGTAAGTTCATTATGCCTACCTGATATAAAAAATTCTCTCATCCAATCAACTGTATAAATAGTAACATTATTTTTAGCTACATAATCTTTAAAGTTGGACTTTGACAATACAGGAATCCCATTTCTGAATGAATTAATTGCTTCACCATAGAGAGATTCATCCATCCAACCTTTATCTATATATGCTTTATATTCAGGCCTAACATCAATACAATAATTACACTTATTATCAACAAGATAGTAGTGAAAACCATCAATAACAAAGATAGCTATGTCTTTCTCACCATTAAAAATGGCATCGAGTAAATTCTGATAATCACTTTCCAAACTCATTCAGAAACTCCTCTTTGGTTAATACACGAGCTTTCGATGAATTTTGCTCAATTAATTTATCCCATACTTTAGGTAGCTCTAAAGATACGCTGGGTTCCCCTTTTCCTGGGTCGACTATCTTAGGTGCGTTAGGATCTCTTGGAACCCCAGGTATAGGTCTCTGCGGGATAGCAGATTCCATTATTTGCTTATGTAAGTTTGCATCAACTTCAAAGACAACTACGGAACCATCAGGTCTCTTATTACTAAGATAATAAGAAGCATGATTTGAACCATTAGTGCTCACACAAAGCTGACCACTGCATCCAGAATTTATTTTAACACTACCATCAGAGTTTACATTTATTCTGTTCTGGCTGGTTTTTGTACCACTACCTCCACCTTCTACTCTGAAGTAAGTTTCAGAAGCCTTTTTAGGGCCGATTTTTTCTATTGTATCTTTATAATGCAAATTTGGATTTGTTTTGATTGACCCACTTTTAAGTTGAGCAACTTTCTGAATGGTTTTTGCCGCCGCACCTGAAACTACAACACTTGTTCCAAAATTACCTAATATTTTTCCTTGTAAAGAGCCAACCATTTGCCCAGCCAGCTCTGGATCATTTACTTTTGCATACTCAAGCAACTCATTCCACTGAGTTGCTGACATTTTAATGGCATCAATTGTCTGATCATAATTCCAGATTGCTGAACCGAGGTCGGTAACGGTATCAACAGGATGAAGAATTGAGTTTGCTGTGCCTTCTAAAACCTCAATAGTGCCATCTTTTAAACCATCTTTAGCCCCTTGTTCCCTGCCTTTTCTGAAGGCCGCTATTTTTTCTTTATCGCCGCCGTATAATTTTTCTAAGTCAACGCCATCAGCAAATAATTGCGCTGTTTTTTTGACTTGTTCATCAGTTTTTCCGATAAACGCACCGGAGATAGCATTATTCTCAACGGCATTTTTGGCCGTTTTTGCACCCGTCACGGCGCCGTCACTGTTTCCGCTGACCAGGCCGCCTGCCAGTCCGCCTGCCAGCGAGCTCAGGGTGCTGACCCTCTGTTTCTGCTGCTCTGACAGGTTTTCCGGACGGGTATCCGGGTATAATTGTTCCGCGATAATCCGGGCAGCCAGTTCACCGCCCCCGGCACCGAGGGCGCCAGCCGCCGGGTCCTGATTATTCAGGTACGCGGATACCGCACCCAGCAGGGCATGGGCGAGGGTATTAGCGGTGGTGTTTACCTCGTCCGTCAGCGGATCTGTGGTCTGTTTTTTGATTTCCGCAGCCAGATACGGGGACAGGCCGTTAGCCAGTGCCCCGGCCGGGTTATCCCCCGCCAGTCCGGTGAGCACACCGGTCACCGCCTGTGCCGCTTTCTGCATATCACTGCCGGTGCCGTATTCTTTCGCTGCGGCCTTATAGGCGTCAGTCTCACGCAGAGCGGCAACATCCGTGATACCCGGATGATTATCTTTCGCGGCCCTCAGCCCCTCAATATCCCCCTGTGTGCGGATAATATCGGACATCTGACCACCGAGGTCCCCGATAACCTGAATCTGCTGCAGCCGTTTCTGTTCTTTCTCTTTGTCAAACACCGGACGGATGCTGCCGTTGGCGTTGTCCGTGTCACGGCTCAGGCCTGCGGTATCCTGTTTCTGGTCTGCGGTGTTGCGGATAATCCACTGTCCCTCAGAGACCGCGGATTTGGTGGTTCCCTGCGCATTCCCCTGATTACCGCCCTGGCTTAACAGGGTGCCGGCTGCCGTTTTCAGCAGAGCGCCCGGCAGGCTGTCACCGGTGCTGAGACCGGCACCGCTGTGCTCTGTCTTAAATTCCGCTTTGTTTTCGGTGTCCGTCCAGCCAAGCGTGCCGGTCTCCAGGCGGTTCCTGTCTTTATCCGCTTTTGATGCAATCACCGCACCGTCCAGCTGTGTGTGCTTACCAGCGGTAATATCGTAACCGCCTTTGCCGGCAAAAATCCCGGTCTGCTCCTGCACCGAGTCATAGGTGCTGTGCATTTTATCGCGGCTGTGACTGAGGTTTCCTCCTCCGCCGATTCCGTAAACCGGTACTGAAATCCCTGCGGAGGTGCTGGTCTGCCGGCTGTCATACCGGTCGCTGTCCTGCTGACTCCGCAGTGTCAGGTCACGGCCGGTACTGACGGTCACCTTGTCCCCGCTGACCTGCGCCCCGTCCAGGGCCGTGTCCCGGCGGCTGTTCAGGGTGATACTGCCGCCGCTGTCCAGAGTGGTTTCCGCATACTGCATGCCGTCCCCTTTCTCCTTTCCGCGGGCGGTATTCATGTTGGCAAATACCTGTATTCCGTTATCTTTGCCGCCGATGCCGATGCTGACCCCGATATTACCGCCGCTGCTTTTGTTGCTGCCGGTGGTGTTCTGTGTTTCAGCGCTGCCCTGCAGGATGATATCCTGTTGTGCATCCAGAGTGGTGTGCCGGCCGGCTTTAAGCTGGCCGGCGGTGACAGAGATATCCCCGCTGCCGGTGTTCTTTCCCTTACCGGCGGCGATGACGTTAATATCCCGTCCGGCGGACACGGTGCTGCCGGTCAGGGTGCTCCGGGTCAGGTACTGCTCTGATGAGGCGGACTGTGCCCCGAGCGAGAGGCTGATACCGACTGCACTTCCGCCTTCCGTATCCCCGAGGTCAATCTTTTCATTTGCCTGATATGCCTGCACCCCGGACAATGCCGCCTGTGTGCCTTTCAGCGCCTGCAGACGCCCGTCAGTCTCCCTGCGGGCCTGCTGTGCCGTGGTGTACACGGCATTGACCGCGCTACCGACCGCTCCGGACAGCGAGACGGACAGTCCGCTGCTTTTCTGCTCCGAGAACTCATCGCGCCGGCGCAGGTCACGGCCAGGGTCAAGAGTGACACTTCCGCCGGACAGGGTGACATCCTGCCGGCTGATAATATCGCTGCCGCGGACCAGGGTTTCCCGTCCGGCGGTCACTGACACGTTTCCGCCGGCGGAGCCGATGGTACTGCCACTCTGGCTCTGGGTGGTACCTTCCTCATTCACCCGGTGTTTTGATGACTGACTGCCGATGGTGAACCCGATGCCACCGCCGCTGAACAGGCCGCTTTTTTTCTTCTCACTGTACCGGTAAGAGGACTGTTCTTCCGTGGCCGCTGTCACCGCCGCGTCCCGGCCGGCAGACAGACTGACCTCGCGGTCACCGGCCACCGCTGAGCCGGTGATCGTCACATCCCGGCCAGCGGTCACGGTAATGTTGTCCCCGCTCAGCAGTGAGCCTTTCTCCCGCGTGGCGTAATCCTCTTCCGTGGTACGGGTGACGGTTTTTGACAGCAGCTTTTTCTTAACTTTTGTCTCATCAAAATAGCGATAATCACTTTCCGTACTGCTGGTGAGCACCGCATCGCGGCCGGCGGTGACGGCGATATCCCCGCCGCTTTCCGCCTGCAGCGCCTGCCCGGTCACGTCGCGCCCGCCGGTTATCCGGACATGCTGTCCCGCTGCCAGCTCCGTACCCTGTTGCCGGTGTGTTTCACTTATTTCGTGGCGGCGGCCGCTGTGTGACTCATCACGAGTGGAGGTTTCCGCTGATTCAGCCCGCACATCACGGCCGGCGCTCAGGGTGATATCCTTCTCCGCGGCCAGTCCGGCCGCCCGGGTCTGAAGGTCCCGTCCGGCGGACAGGGTCAGGTCCCCGCCGGCAGTGAGCAAACTGCCGGTCTGTCCGTCTGTCCGGTGTGAGATACCGTTATGCTGCCGGAGTTCTTTCTGTTCTGCGCTGTTTATGCGGATATCCCGACCGGCGGTGAGCTGACTGTCCTGACCGGACAGCAGCCGGCCTGCGGTGATGTCAATGTCCTGTCCGGCAGTGATGACGGTCTGCGTGCCGGCGCGCAGAACACTCTGCTGATGCGTCTGCCGCTCCTGCACAGCCCAGTCACGGCGGGTGGTTTCAGAACGATTTTCCGTCAGGGTGCCGGCGGCAACCGTGACACTGTTACCCGCCTGCAGAGCCAGCTCTTTTCCGGCGGTCAGGGCTGCGCCGCTGACGGCAATATCCTGCCCGGCATTCAGGGACAGGCTGCCGGACGCCTCAATCCCGGCCTGTGTGCCGGTGAGGGTTTTTTCCAGGACAAAAGACGGATTTTTTCTGCCACCACGCTCTGTATGCAGCAGGGCGGATTCAGTCTCATTGCGGATACTGCCGCCGCTGTCCAGGGTTACTCCGCGGCCGGTTATCCGTGCACTGCTGTTCAGTATATCGCCGTCAGCCGTCAGACTGATACCCCCGCCGGCGGCCAGCACCCCGTCACGGGCGTTGCGGATATCCCCGCTGCTCTGTACTGTCAGGGTGTTTTTGGCGAGTACGGACCCGGTGCTGTTGCTGAGGCCTCCGGTGGTCAGGCGGATATCATCCGCCGTGATAGTGCTTCCGGTCAGCGGACGGACATCTTTTGCCGCCAGATACAGTTTCGGGGCAAGGACTTTCTCTCCGCCGACATCGATTTCCTCCCACCACAGCAGGCTGTTATCCAGTGCTGCAACCTGTGCCGCTGTCAGGCTGACCCCGAATTTCAGGCCCAGCTTTGTCTGTGCGGCGGCTGCATTACCGATAAGGGTTTTCATCTGCGTCAGGTCAGAGCCGGTACCACTGATATAGCGCTGTCCGGTCTGCTGAATGACGGCATTGCTGACATAGCGGGTGTCAAATGCCGCGTCCCCCAGAAAACGGTAGTCCTGCTCCGGGCGGAGGTTTAAGCGGGAGAGAAAATACGCTGAGCCGATAAAAGTACTTTCATCCGTAAACTGCGCGCGGTTTTCCTGCGGCGGGGCGATACCCTGTTTACCCAGCATCGCATACAGGTCACTGAACAGTGCGTTATCCGGCTGTCCCGTGTTGCCGGTGTCCGGATTGACGGTGATAAGATACGGGCTGTCCGGTTTTTGCGACAGCACAAAACGGCCGTTTTCCCCCTGCGGCAGCGGATAATTCTGCAGGGCATTCAGGCTGCCGGCAGTTTTCTGCAGAGCGGTGCGGATGGCATGCTGCCAGCCCGGCAAATCCACCGGCTGCAGCGCGCTGTCCGGTGTTTCCTGTCGTTTTTCTGCCTGCTGCGCTGCCGGGGTGGATAGCGATGCGAGGTCAGGTGCGGTCAGTGTGGTCTGAACACCCGAAGCGTTGGGTACCAGAGTACCATTCCCGATTTTTTCTGTGAACGCCGCGGTCAGTTTCCGGCCGGCAGTGATAACGGAGCGGTATAATTCGCTGTCTTCACTGCGTTTCAGTACCGGATCACCGTCAGGAATGTAACGGATTCCTTTCTTGTTATCTTTATTAAAAGCAGCATTCAGATGCTTATAAAAATAAGAGTATGGGATACCCTTATCAAAATAAGGATTTTCTTCCGGCAATAAGACGGCAAGATCATCATTGTTTCCGGCTGACGACGGAGTGCCGGTATAACGGTATTGCTGCACCAGTGATTCGGTGCCGGCAAACCAGGATTCATTACTGAGTGTTTTCCCGGACAGCTTAGCATCACGGCCGGCAGCCAGCGTCCCGGCGCGGTTACTCAGCTCTCCGGCAGTCAGTATCAGGTCCCGTCCGGCGGTAAACCGGACCTGCGGACCATCACTGGTTACAGAGACTGTTGTTTGTTTTAAAGGTATAGCCAGGACTTCTTTTTCTTTAACCGGAAGACCTGCGGCATGGTACACGGTATAGTAGTGTGTATTATTATCACTGCCACCCGATGTCCGCTCTTCACTGTATGTATAGTAACCATACTCTCCGGGCAAAAAATAATCGAAGGGGACCAGAACAGAATTTTTCGGATACTTCCGATTTTCCCAGGAATTATTATCCCCCCGCAACCAGGGGTATTTAACCTGAAGGTCTTCCTCTGTTGTTGTCACTTTCAGTCCGGCCCGCTCATTCAGCAACCGTGCAGTTTTCACCGTGATATCCCCGGTAAGGGTTTCCGCCGTTCCGGAACGGTTAATCACCGACCGCATGGCACTGCCGTCCGCCTGCTGCAGGGTCAGATTATCACCGGCCAGAATATCGCCGCGGTCATTGAGCAGGTCTGCGGCCAGCAGCCACATATTGCGGCCGGCATACAGCAGACCGCCGCGGTTGGTCAGCGTGTTCTGTGCTGACAGGGTGACATCCCCTTTCGCCCCGGTAAAGCCGGCGTTCTCCAGCGATGTTTCGGACGTGATTCTCAGGTCCGCACCGGACTGTATTTTCCCCGCAGCAGTCTGACTGACGTCCGCAGCTGTGATACTGAGCCCGCCGCGGCCGGCCAGAATACTGTTTTCGTTCTTCAGGGTACCACCGGCACTGAGGGTCACCAGCTCCCCCTGCAGTTTTCCGGTCTGACGGAGGTCACCCTGTGTGGTGATACGGGCCTGTTTTACCGCCGCGATAATGCCGTTCAGCAACAGCGGTGCTCTGCTGCTGACAGTCACATCCCCCGCCGCGGTCAGCTGCTCAGGCATGACAATGCTGTCCGCGGTCAGCATGATATCCCCGCCGCTGTACAGCCGGCTTTTGCCGGTGTTGTTCAGTGTCCCGCTCTGCACACTCAGGTCAGACAGCGCAAATAACACCGCACTGTTTGTAAGCGCCGGTGCTGTTACCGATAATGACCCGCCCTGAAGGTGTCCGCTGTTCTCCAGGCTTCGGCTGTCTGTTTTCACCGCGCCGTCAAAAATCATCTGCCCGTGGTTACGCAGGGTACCGGCACTGAGTTCCGCGGAGATGCCCTGCATCACGCCGAGGTTTTCCAGTGTCTCAGCCCGCAGAGTCTGATGACCCTGTGCGGACCACTGCCCGTGACTGACCAGCGTCTTCGCAACGGCCGCAGTCAGGCTGCCGGCCGATGAGATTAATCCGCGGTTGTCTGCAGACTGCACGGTCAGTGACAGGTTATTCTGAGCCCGTATTTCCCCGCCGGTCCGGTTATTCAGGGCCTGCTGATGATGAAGGGTGATATCCCCGGCCTGAATGGTGCCGCTGTTCTCCCCCTGTGCAGCCTCAATATTCACGTCAGCCGCCTGAATGCGGCCCTGATTGTGCCATTCATCACCTGTGTGACGCAGTACGTTACCGGCAAGGAGCTGCCCGCCGGCCGCCTGGGTCAGTACCGGCGTGTTCAGGGTCAGATTATTTTCAGCCAGCAATTTTCCGCTATTCAGCAGACGGCCGGCAGTCAGTGTGACGTTCCGGGACACGATATTTCCCTGATTGTCCGTGGTAGCGGTGTTAATGGTCAGGGTTTTACCCGCCTGAAACACCCCGTCCGCGGCAACCGCCGTTTCCCCGCGGACGGTCAGATTCAGGTTACCGTCCGCCTGCCGCGTTCCGCCCGTCCGGTAATTTCCGGCACTGATATCCATGCCGGCCGACTGCCACAACCCGTCCCCGGTGATATTTTCCGCGCTGACGGTGATGTTACCGTCTGACAGCAGTTTACCGCTGCTGAAACTTTCCGCGTTCCCCGCAAACTTCAGGGTCAGGGCATCTGTCCCGATAATGGTGCCGTGATGGGACAGTGAATTCCCCCGCAGGGTCACCGTCCTGCCCTGCAGATGACCGTCCTGCTCCAGTACCGCGGCATCTGCGGTCAGGGTATTTCCCGCCGTCACACTTCCGCCGCCGCTCAGAGCGGCGGTGTCCAGGGAAAGGTTACCCTGTGAGGTCAGTTTTCCGCGGTTAAGGACTGCTGTGACCTGACTGACTGCCAGCTCCGCCGCCGCAAGAATGTCACCGGTATTGTCCAGCCGGTTTCCCTGTGACTGAATGTGCGCTGACTGAATGTGCCCGCGGTTAACGGTCTGAGGTGCGGTGATACTGAGCTTGCCGCCGGACTGTATCTGTCCCTGTTCATGGTTGGTCAGTGCGGTGCCGGTATTCAGGGTCAGGGTCTTTTCTGCCTGCAGCAGGCCGTGATTGCTGATATTGTCCGCGCGGATGTCACCCTGCGCCGCGAGCACTTTCCCGGCATTCTGTAATGACGGGGTCTGCACCACCAGTTTCTGCTGCGTACTGATGTGCCCGCCGGCGGTATTGTTCAGGCTGCCGGTAACGGTCAGTACTCCGCTGTCCGCGGTGACGGTGCCGCTGTTGTGCAGCTCTGCGGTATTAACAGTCAGTTGTCCGCAGCTGTGCAGACTGCCGCCCTGAGTCAGGGTTTCGCTGCGGACCGCGGTATTTACGGATGAACGCAGCTGTCCGGTATTTTCCAGCGTGCCGGCGGTGAGCTCCAGCCGGTCAGCCTGTGTTTTTCCGTGGTGCGTGATATCCCGGCCGGTCAGGCTGAACAGCCCTTCCGTCAGCCACAGACCGGACAGCTGTGCGCGGTCGTCTGCACTGACAGTCAGGGATTTCTGTGCCTGAACACGGCTACCGGTAGTATCTGTCAGTGTGCGGACCTGTACGTTCAGCGCCCTCGGGGTGTTGATGTCCCCGGCCGCCGTCAGGGTGTCACTGTGCAGGGTAATGTCGTGCTCACTGCCGAGCTGTGAGCCGGCGGCGGTCTTAACCGCCCCGTCCGCATGAAGGGTGACCCCGTTTCTGCCGTGCAGGGTACCCCGGATATCCGCGGCCCCGGCCAGTACGGTCAGTGTGTTTTCTGCGGTCAGCCGGCTGTCTTTCCCTGTGGTCAGCCCCTGTTTTACCGCAATACGGGTATCAGTCAGGCTGCCGGCGGTACCGCGGATATCCGCGGTGTCCGTAGTTATCTGTAGCGGCCCTCCGGCCAGCAGTTTTCCGGACTGATTAAGTTGTGCGGTGGTAAGATTCACGGCATTTTCCGCCTGTATCACCCCGGAAATGTCCGCCGCCCGGCTGTTAATGTCACTGTTCCTGACAGCAGTGGCCTGTCCGGTTATCACAACAGTATCTCCGCGCAAATCTGTATCGCGGCCGGCACTCAGTGTACCACCAAGGCGGATATCATCAGCCCGGATAAGTGTATCCCCGCCGCTGTGCATCTCTGACCCGGCGGCAGAGTTCAGGGTCCCCGCATTAACACTGAGTTGCCCGCCGGACGCTGTTTTACCGCCCAGGGATACCGTTTCATGACCGCTGATGGTCACATTCTGACGGGCCGTGGTCTGGCTACCGCTATCCTGAGTGACAGAACGAGCCCCGTCCAGCGTGATATTTCCGGCATCCAGGGTGCTGCCGGTTTGTGTCAGCACAGCACCGCTCAGCGTCACCCCGCCATCTGGTTTTTCTGTTGTCAGCTGACTGCCTTTCAGGGTGATATTCCCGTCCGTCCGCAGCGTCAGTGTTTCTCCGGCTTTCAGTACCGAGTTGTCTGTTGTCAGCAGTTGCTGACTGTGCAGGTCCGCTTTCTGCCCTGCGGCGTGTTTTCCGGCCAGCGCAATCTCCGGCGCACTGACGGTCAGGTTATTCTGTGCATAACTGTCTTTCAGCACCAGCCGGCCGGCACTGTCGAGCTGAATATCTCCCTGACGGGCGGTGATACGCCCGAGATTGACACCGACTCCCTGCTCACCGGCAACCAGCCGGATACGGCCGGCATACATACCACCAAGCGCACCGGTATCAACCGCCAGCCGGGGTTTTTCCCCCGCCCCCTTCAGGGCGGTGATAGTGCCGTCACTGCCCACCCGCTGTGCACCGGTGATAATAGTCAAATCACGGGCATGCAGTTCCGCATTAATCTCCGTGGCCCGGGCAATCAGTTTTACCGCATCGGTGGTCTGTGCATTAAGACCTTTACCGTCAAAGGACAGTACTCCCTGTGTGACCTCCAGCGCCTGCAGCCCGCCGTCCGGCGCGAAGACCGGTTTA
>OKSH01001255.1_pt1 | contig 23254 bp, 17 predicted proteins | sample 1601231 | NCBI WGS metagenome assembly OKSH01 (sample SAMEA3541596, study PRJEB24748) | human gut metagenome | biome: human gut; feature: human-associated habitat; material: faeces | place: China | collected 2012
CATCACGAAAAAGTGGACCGGCCGCAGACAGGACTGGAGCATGATTCATGCCCAGCTGGCAATCTATTTTGAAAATCGGATGCCTGATTAACAATCCGGCTCGAAGGGCAAGGGGCGCTACGCCGCCGGCGAGGCTCCAATGGACGAGGGTGCCCCTTGACTTCCGCCCCTGTTGGCGTTATGTTCCTCGTAATTCTCGATGTCATCCGTGTGTTACGTGTGCACAATCGGCAGGATTGCTGTATAATAAACATTGACAACTCCCACTCATAGGAGAATAATAGTCTACGAGTATAGAGCAAAACTGTCGACGGCACGAAGTCGCGAGGAGATATAGATATGACATTGGATAAACTGAAACCGCATGAAAGTGCGAAGATCACCGCAGTAGGCGGAAGCGGAGCCTTACGCCATCACCTGCTCGATATGGGACTGACGCCGCAGACCGAGGTCACGCTGCAGAAGGTCGCTCCGATGGGGGATCCGGTGCAGTTTGAGCTGCGCGGCTATGAATTGACCCTGCGCCTGGATGAAGCGCGGAAGATCGAAGTCGGCACGCCGTATCAGCGAACAAAAAAGCCTTCCGCTGGACAGGTACGCCACCGTCCTGCGGCGCACCCCGGCATGGGCGAGCTCAGGAAATCCAAGGACTACTACATTTATGAGCACGCCAAAGCCGCGGCTGCCGATAAAAAACTGACATTTGCGCTTGCCGGCAATCAGAACTGCGGCAAAACGACGCTGTTCAATCAGCTGACCGGTGCCAACCAGCATGTCGGCAACTTCCCCGGTGTTACGGTGGACCGCAAGGACGGCACGATCCGCAGCCATTCGGAGGCAACCGTTACCGACCTGCCCGGCATCTATTCGCTGTCACCGTATTCCAGCGAGGAGATCGTAACCCGCAGCTTTCTGCTGGACAACAAGCCGGACGGCATCATCAATATTGTAGACGCGACCAACATTGAGCGAAACCTCTACCTGACCATGCAGATGATGGAGCTGGGCATTCCGATGGTGCTGGCGTTGAATATGATGGACGAGGTCCGTGCAAACGGCGGCACCGTCCATGTAAATGAGCTTGAACAGGCACTCGGCATTCCGGTAGTGCCGATTTCGGCAGCAAAAAACGAAGGCATTGATGAGCTGATCGACCACGCGATCCACATCGCCCGCTATCAGGAAACACCCAGAGGCATCGACTTCTGCCAGGACAGCAGCGACAAGAACGATCCGGTCGCCGCTGTTCACCGATGCATCCATGCAACCGCCCTGATGATCGAGCCGAATGCCAAACGAGCCGGTCTGCCGGTGCGCTTTGCCGCCACCAAGCTGATCGAAAAGGACCCGCTCATTGAAAAGGCACTCGCGCTGTCCGATGACAATCGCTCCGCTTTTGACCAGATCGTATCCGTCATGGAGAAGGATTCCGGTCTGGACCGCGAAGCGGCGCTGGCAAACATGCGGTTCAGCTTTCTGGAAAACCTGTGCAGCACAACAGTCGTCCGCCCGCACGAGAGCAAAGAGCATAAACGCAGTATGGCGATTGACCGCTTTCTGACCGGCAAATACACCGCTATCCCTTGCTTTGCCGGTATCATGGGTCTGATCTTCATCATGACCTTCAGCTGGATCGGCGCATGGCTGTCCGACGGCATGACCGTTCTGGTCAATGCCTGCATTTCGTGGTTGGATGCCGGGTTATCCGCCCTGCAGATCAATCCCGTTGTTCACTCGCTCGTTGTAGACGGTATCGCAAACGGCGTTGGCAGCGTACTCGGCTTCCTGCCGACCATTGTAACGCTGTTCTTTTTCCTCTCGATTCTGGAGGACACCGGCTATATGGCGCGTGTGGCCTTTATCATGGATCGGCCGCTCCGCAAGCTGGGACTGTCCGGCCGCAGCTTTGTGCCGATGTTGGTCGGCTTCGGCTGCTCGGTTCCGGCCATTATGGCTACCCGTACACTGTCCAGTGAGCGTGATCGCCGCATGACGATTTTACTTACTCCGTTTATGAGCTGCTCGGCCAAGCTGCCCATCTACACCATGATGATCAGCGCCTTTTTCCCCAGGCGGTATCGTGCGCTTGCTATGATAGGCCTGTATCTGTTCGGCATTCTCTGCGGCATCCTGTATGCGGTCATTTTGAAGGTCTCCCGCTTCAAGGGCGAACCGGTTCCGTTCGTCATGGAGCTGCCGAATTACCGTCTGCCCAGTGCCAAAAGTGTTGTGCACCTTATCTGGGAAAAGGCAAAGGGCTTTATCCAGAAGGCATTTACCATCATCTTTGCCGCTTCTATCGTAATCTGGTTCCTGCAGACCTTCGATGCACGCTTTAATGTGGTGTCTATGCCGGAAAGCAGCCTGCTGGCTGCGCTGGGCAGCATTTTTGCACCGCTGTTCGCACCGCTCGGCTTTGCGGACTGGCGTGTGTCCACCGCCCTGATTACCGGCTTTACCGCAAAGGAAAGCGTTGTATCCACGCTGACGCTGCTGCTCGGCGGCGAGGTATCCAGCATCGGCACCCTGTTTACGCCGTTTACCGCGGTCGTATTTCTGGTATTCGTGCTGCTCTACACCCCTTGTGTTGCGGCAATTGCCACCGTAAAGCGTGAGATGGGCAGCACACGGGCTGCCATCACGACTGCGCTGACCCAATGCGTGATTGCATGGCTCATTGCCTTTGCCGTCCGCTGTGTCGGTCTTGCATTTGGTCTGGCATAAGGAGGCACGGTATATGAATCTCCCCACTATTTTGATTCTGGCATTGATCGGTATCGCGCTGTTTGCCGCGCTCCGTTCGATGAAAAAGCATCCGTCCGGCTGTTCCGGACACTGCTCCGGCTGTCCCGTGCAATGCAAAAGTGAAAAACACAAATAAAACAGCAGCCTGTCCGTTCCAAGAGCGGACAGGCTGCTGTTTATCGGTTTCTGAAAAAAGAGGACAGGCATTTCTGCCTGTCCTCTGAATAGTCTGAATTACTTGTTGAAGTAACGCTTCAGCAGGCCCTCGAAAGCCTTGCCGTGGCGAGCCTCGTCTGGTGACAGTTTTCCGACTGTGTATCGCAGACACTATCAGGCGTGTCTATATGGAACTTGGATTTTTGCTCGCCCCACACTTTGCCCACGGGTTTTACCTAGTCTGCAAATTGAGTAATCCAGCGTTCATATCCATATCTCAGCGTCTGAATACTGGCCCACAATGGTCACAATTCGATTTCACCGGACTCACAGCGTTCAATGAACTCTGCCAGCGCCCGAACAGATACCTTGCGGCATCCCAGCTTGATTGACTTCAAGTAGCCTTTTTTGATAAGGTCGTACACGGTATTCTTGTTGACACGCAGTCGAGCCGCCGTTTCCGGGATCGTCAGCAACTCACAGTTGGCGGCCAGAATGTCTTGAATTGCCTGTCTTGTTTTTGCATCCACTGTCATGCACCTCCTGCTCAAAAGTATAGAGGGTGCATGAGCATTTCGCAAAAAAATCATCGCTCGTCAACTTCCCAGTGGCCGCTGAAACCGCGTCCAACATAATGGACATTATTCAACATTTTAATATGACGACGAATCGTTCTGGTAGTCACGCCTAATGCAGCAGCCAATTTTTCTGCGCTGATTTTCGGATTTTCCTTCATCATCTTTAAAATTTCCAAATCCATGCTATCTTGGGTGACATCTTGGGTGACATCTTGGGTGACATCTTGGGTGACACCGTAATTCAAGTTTGGCATGACAACGGTAAACTGGTAGCGGTCGGAACGGAATTTTGGTTTCTTACTTTGATCGTAGTTAAGCTGCACTTCATACCCTCGTATGATTTTGCCAAAGCCGCTTCCTTTACGTTCCATATAGCCCAGTCGATTGAAAATATCAGCCAGAACAGGATTTCTTCTGGTCGATGGAACAGTAAACGGGTCGCGTTCCTGTATGATAGAGCCATCTGGCATTCCTCCGGGCGAGTATATTTCCATGCGGTCATCGTAGATGTCAATGTGTACCTCGCTGCCATTTACCAAATAATCGCGGTGTGCCAGTGCGTTGACCAGTGCCTCGTGGTAACTGCGTTCCACATATTCCGGCATTTCTTCTCTGGAATTTGCAGTTTTTCTCCACATCATGCGGGCATTTCGTTTGACAAAGGCTTCTCCATTCTCAATCAGCGAAATCACACTGCCAGAATATTCTGCATCATCTAGTGCGTCCATTGTACCACCGCTTTTGTCCAATCCATTCCAACGAGTGCAGAATAGACGTGACCAACGAATTGGACTTTCATCCGCAATCAGGGCTCCGGCATTCGTCAAATACCCATCCTCGCTGGCAAGGCCGAAGGAGATCAAATCCTTTGTATCGAAGCTGCTTCCTGTCCATTTTTTGTAACGCTCTCGGAGCTTTGAAAAGGCAGAGTCTTCGACGCGATAAGCCGATAGCTGGGAATCAAATGAGGTGTTTCTTCCTCTCAGTACAAGGCGTTTCAGTTCTGTCGCGGTCGCCTTGACGCTCTCGTTACCGACCCGGATATAAGCCTCCAAAACACCGTCACCGGAATAGTAATAAGGCGTTTCCTCTCCCTTGAATATATCAAGAATGAGAAGGACCTTTGCATCTTCTGTCTTATGAAAGCGAAGTCTGAACTCAGGAATTGGCTCCATTCGAGTTTTAATGATTTCACTGAGTTTCTCTGCGTCGCCGTTTGGATCAGTCAGACCAACAATCTCGTCATCATCAGAGATGCCAAACACCAACGCGCCGCCAAGCGTGTTGGCAAACGCACTTACACTTTTACACCAGCTTTTTGGGCGTTTTACTTCCAGCGCAAGTTTTTTGTCATATTCTGTTGCTTCACCAATCAGATTTTCTACGTTCATTGTGGGTACCTGCCTCTAAAATGATGCTTTGTGTAAATTATATCATAGAACTGGTATTCTTTCCAAGCGAAAGAGCGAAGATTGTGCGGTAAATTGACTTGATTTTGCATAGATAGCACTACTCCGACCGCACACCAGGCAGTTCCACCGTCTGACCCTCAAACTGCTCGACAAAATCCAGCAGTGCCTTGCGGCTTACTTTGCGGCTGCCCAGCTTGATAGAACGGAGATACCCGCAGCGGATCAGGTCATAGACCAAATTTTTATTGACGCGCAGCAGTTTTGCTGCTTCCGGGACAGTATATAAAATATCGCGGCAAGCCAGAATTTCCATTGCGGTTTCATTGGCTTTCTGCCGCTGTTCTGATAATGACATATTGATCACTCCTATATCATGTGTAGCCGCTGTACAAAGGCAGCGGCTACACTGTTTTGTCCTATTGGCGTATCACCCGTACCCTGTTCCTGATGGACTGCCTGTTGTGACAGGACACCGTTTGCTACGCATTGGCACGCTCGCTCCTGAAACCTCCTCTCCGGAGGTCATGGCCTGCTTCCCCTGCGCTGTATCTGATACGGACGCTCATTTTGTTTTCAAAGTGCAGTAAGGCGGGTGAGTATGGCACTTACCAGCCTTTCACAAGGGACAACGCGCAGTTATCCCCTGTGAAGGACAGGCAAATTTGCTTAGTTCAATTCAAACCGGTTCTGAATTTCTTTTATCAGCTTGAACTGGAGTTCCTGATACAAGTCCTCATCATAGCAGACATAGATTTTTCCGCTGGCATCGTACAGTTCGAACTTGCACAGCTCCAGCATATATCCCTTATAGTAATTCAAAATGGTTTGAATCACACTCTCATCGCCTTTCTTCGCGTTCAAAATGGTATCCACAGAGATACGGCGTATCATGGCGCGTCTACGGTTTGCCCTGTTTTTCAAGTAAATCCCTCATTTCCTTTAATGCTTTGGTTCTGGCGGCTTGTATCGTACTCCGCACAACATGGAACCGCTCTCCGATTTGCTGATCTGTCCAATCCAGAAAGTACGCCAGAAGAATGATCTGCCGTTTGCGTCCGGAAAGGCTATGTAAGGCTTGTGCCAGCGCGTCATTCTCAATGGCGATAGACCGTTCTAAATCATCGAAGAAATATTTTTCCGCTGAACTGATTGGGTCGATATGGATCGGCTCCAGCGAATGATTGTCCGGCAATTCCGAAAACAAGACCTCATTTCTCCCACGCCGTTGCTTGGCTCGATACCAGTCCCTTGCAAAATTTCTCAAAACGGTTTTGTAGAAGCTATCAAATTTACCCTCGATACGGCGAATATCTTCCTCTGTCCATTGCATAGCATTCACCCCCTTTCCGTATTCGGCGTTCCAGCGGAAGGGGATGCTCTTTTGACCTGATACTGACTAATACGAATTAGAAATATGAAATGCCAATTTTTGCTGATGGATTTTTAGAATTTTGAACAGCGAAAGATATAATTTCTTTTTTGTAATTATCAAAGCCTGTCTATCTCCCCAGGTATGAATTAATAGTAGCAAAACAATCGGAAGGCGGCGCGGATGATCGACACGATAAAGGCAAACGTGGACGATTTCCTCAAGCTGATTTCGGAGAAAGAACAGGAACAAAAACGAGGTAATCAGATAGAATGAGAGAACGCCAGTGCCGAGTAAAGACGGCACGGGCGTTCTCTTTGATAATAGCGAGTATCGCACTTAAATACCGAGCGATTCCTGTAAATCGGTCTTGTCCTCCGCCTGCATCACGGGATCGTCTACCTCCGCACCGGGGATATACAGCCACGCCACGGCGTCGGGATTCTTCGCTCTGGCTTCCGCCAACTCTGCCTGCCTGTCCACCTAGGGGATAACTTCGCCCGCGGGAGTCGCTGATGGCTGAGGTGCAGATGTGCCGGAATGCGTTCTGCCGGGAATGTCGACGGGCTCCGTCTCTTTCTGATAGCAGCCCATGACTGCCGTGGTCATGGCAAAGAGGAGGACGGCCATGCAGATGATCGGACGAATGATTCTTGTGATTCTTTTCATAATGCTGTCTCCTTGCCGCGCTGGGATAGCGGCGCAGTTCAAAATGTCATTGATTTGTTTCTTGTAGCGAAAAGAAAACAGCGCAGCTTCGGGGCGAGATGCCCGTCCGCTGCGCTGTCCGATGTTCGCTTATGGGGTCATGCCAGCGGCTTTGATGTTTAGCCGTATGTCAGCCGGTCACTTCTTGCAGCGCCAGAGGAAGGTCACGATCTGCGCTCTGGTGCAATCCGCGTCGGGGCTGAATGTCGTGCTGGTAGTTCCCTTGGTGATGTTCTCCTTGACCGCCCACAGTACCGCATCAGCATAATAGGCGTCAGGCTTCACATCGGCAAAGGGATTGGCTGTACCCGCTGCCGGAGATTTTTCAGAACGCCAGAGGAACGCGACGATCTGGGCGCGGGTGCAGGTCATGTTGGGGCTGAACGTGGTGTCGCTGGTGCCCTTGGTGATGCCATTCTCCACCGCCCACAGCACAGCATCGTAGTAGTAGCTGCCCACGGGGACGTCGGTAAACGGCATGGCGCTGGTCTCAGGGGCGGGACTTCCAGCAGCGCGCCACAGGAAGGTCACGGCCTGCGCACGGGTGCAGGTAGCGTTAGGGCTGAAGGTCGTTGCGGTGGTGCCTTTCGTGATGCCGTTCTCAACAGCCCACTCAACGGCATCTCTGTAATACGCTTTGTCTGCCACATCGGTGAAAGACATATCCGATTTTGCCGTCCACTTTGCGTAAATGGTGGTATTGGAAGTCAGCTTGATAGAAGTGACTTTGATAGTCAGTTCTCTATTGCTGTACCAACCATCGAAGGTATAGCCGTCACGAGTAGGCGTATAGCCGGTCAGGTCAACCGTGGTGCCGCTGGTCCTAGATACCTTGGAAATGGCGCTGCCGCCGTTGGTATCGAAGGTCAGCGTGTAGCTGGTCGCTCCGCCGCTACCGCTTTCATTGCCGCCTGTGCCGCCATTGCGCAGAATCGTCAGCGTGTAGATTTTAGTACCGATCTTCACGACAATGTCGGTTGTGCCGCTGTTGGGGATGGCAACGGTTGCGCTGCCGCCGGTGGACAGATCCTGTCCGTTGATGCTCACGGACTCGCCGTTTCCAGACACCGCTGTGACTAGCGTAGATGTTGCTCCGTTATCATTTTGCAGCGTATAGGTATAGTTCGTTCCGTTGGCGGTAAAATCGCCGAGCCCCACTGCCAGACCTTCAAAGGTCAGAAGGTCATCACCGTGCACTGCGGCCCGCACCACTACGCGGGTGCCAAGCCGGGAGAAGGTGACGGTTTCCGTCCGGAAGGTTTCCCCGGAGATGGCACCACCGCCAATCCTGGTCTTTTTCGTTTCCAGAACGGTCCCGGCAGCATCCAGCAGCGTGGCCACCAGCTCTGCGCTAGTCTGAGACTGCAGGCAGTTGTTGCGCAGGGTAATGGCGGCGGTGCTCTGACCGTTGCCGTCGTTCCCCTGTGTCACATCCATCGTCAGCCGCTCTCCGGTGCGGGCCAGTGCGCCGGTCATATGGACGCTGGCCTCGCTGTCGCTGCCGTCATACTCCGGCAGGCGCTGATTGCTTCCCGTTCCACCGATCTGGCCTTCCGCCCACGCCTCGGCGTACAGATAGGTACCCACATTGGGGATCTCGGTTTTGCCAATGGATTTCATATACTTGCCCAGATCATAGGTCAGGTCCAGTGTAAAGGTTCCCTGATCGATGCGGGCGAGGGCGCTGTCTCCGGAAATGGTGATTTCATTACCGCGAACCGATACGTCGTTTGTGGTGCAGGCTACCTCTGCAGGTTTGGTATGCAGATCATCCGCATAGAACGCAAGCTTCACCTCGCGACCCTTTTTGCCAGCCAGCGTGGCGGCAGAGGAATTATAGAGGGTCATGCGCACCGTGCGCTTGCCGGCGCTCTCCACAATCACTTCCATTTGCGAGATGCCAATGTCGGGATAATCCAGATACACTGTGCCTGTTTCGTTGATGCCGGTGGCGGTGATGGTATAGCTCGGGTTGGTCACGCTGGTTCCCACACGGTGCCAGACGGTAAGGGTGGTGCTTTCATTGGGCAGCAGTGTTTCCGTAAGGGTGGCGGTTTCCCCGCTGCCAAGGCTGACCGTTAGGTTTGTCACATCGTTCAGCCCGGTGTTGCGGATGGTAAAGCGAATGGGTGTCAGGCTGTTCAGCGCCAGCGTTGCATAATCCACACCGATCTGTTCCACTGCCACCGCATCGGTGACAAAATCAGAGGTAGCGGTATAGAGGATCGTTTCCTCACCCGGAACGGTCACGCCGTTGATTACCTGCGGTTTTCTGTCGTCATACCGGGTGGCCTGAATGACAGCCTGCACCTGATTGCTGCCGCTGACATAGGCATCAAAGTGGTCAGCCAGCGTGCGATCCGGCAGTTCTGCCAGTTCCAATGGTGCGGAGAGCGTGTAGGTATTTTTTGCGGCATAGCGCAGCTTGGCCGCCTTCAAAATGCCGTGATCTACCGCGCCGTCGGCACCATTGACAGTCTCATTCCAGACGATGGTAAGATCATTGCGGCTGCGATGATCCCCGCTGAGGGAAGCGAAGCGGAAGTCTCCGCCCACGACGGCGTTGCCGCTGCTGGTCAGGGCAGACAGAGAGCCGGGGAAACTGTTGGACATGGTGCCGCTGCCGTCCACAGCCAACAGCTGGATATCGCTGCTGCCGTCTCGGACACTGTGCCAACCGATGACAAATCGGTCATCCCCGCCGCCGAAGTTGGCTGCAACGACCTGGGGGTTTTCGTCAAGATTGCTGTCACAGGTCGCCAGCATAGCTGTACCGGGCGTTCCGTCAGCAGCCACGGTACAATAGGCGATCTCGTAGGCGGAGGTATCTCCGGTTCCGCTGCGGTCCAGCGAGTAAACCGCCATAGCGGTTCCGTCGGGCAGCATGGCCGCCTGCAACGCCTTCACGCTGCCGGTAGCACCGTTATAAAGCATTTTGGCATTGCTCCAGGTGCCCTTAGCGCTGTCATAGCAACGGTACATGATACAATCTCTGGTCGTGAAGTTCAGCAGGTTGTTGCTGCCCTGCGTACCGGGATCGGGGGTGTAGACGCTGCGCCAGAACACGATGGCCTTGCCGTCGCCGCCCACTGCCGTGGCTGGGGCCAGATCCGGCGTGCCGTCGTTGGTTAGGCGGGTGGAAGTCCAGGTTGAGCCCTTATAGACGGACGCTACGATCTCCGTGCTGTTCATCAGCAGGTTTTGCTCTTCCAATGTCACGGCACTACCGGCATTTTTACCCGGCAGGTCGGTGCCCATGCGAACCCAAGCCGCCGCCGCGAAGCTTTCAGTGCCGGACAGAGAAACGCTCGTGTCGCCGTGGCCGGAGAACCCTGTGGGATCGGCAATTGGGCTGGAGACAGAATAGGCGCCGCCATTGAGGGTGGAGAAATGCGCCCGGCTGTCGTAAATACTGCTGCTGTCGCCGTCGTTGATGTAGGCCAATACCTTCCCGTCATCGCTGAGCTGTGGATAGGATGTGGGGTTGGCATTGGTCTGGATGTTTTCCAGCCCACTGGTGGAGTTCAGAGAGAACAGCATCATCCGCCGCTGGGGCTGGCCCCAGGTACGGGCATATTGCTCCAGATAGTCCCGGCTTTGGAGCGTTGCACTGCCAGAAGCCACCTGCATTCCGCTCTGGGCCGCCGCCATCCGCAGCGAGGCAAGGCTCAGCCCACTGGTGGCGTTATTCCAGTAGTCGTCGATTGTTTTCCAGTCATTAAAAGTCTGGGTGCCTTCAAGGGTTCCGGAGGCGATCACCGCCTCATAGGAGATAAACAGGAAGGTGGCCACAAATTTGATCCCCACTTCGCTTGAGATCCCCAGGGCCTGACCGTTGATCTGGTGCTTTGTCTTGTCGGCAAGATAGGTGCGGGAGAGGAACTTATTCTGACTGTCCACATCCAAATTGCCGAATAGGCCAATCTTCAGCGCCACGACCGAATAGTCAAAGCCAATGCCGCCAAACGCGTGGACATAGGCGTTGATACGCAGCGTGGTCAAAAAGTCATTCACTGCCGTGGCCGTGGGATTGCTCCAGGCAAGCTCTGTACCCTGTCCCTGCTGGCCGTAGCGCACTGCGGTACGGAAATCCAGCTGAATGGCACCGCCCAGCTCAAAGGTTGCTGTCAACGGCACGGGGCCGGCCATAGCGTTCACGCTGAAGGTGAAGCCCACGCCAACGCCGGCGGTAAAGCCGCCGCCTACGGTGAAAACCTCCCACTCCTTTTTTTCGGCGTTATAGCGGATCTCCGCTTCGTAAAAGCCCTCCAACTGCAAGTTGAGATCCGTGCTGGTGACATTGTCGGCTATGGAGTTGGTTTTGTAGTCCCCCTTGGGATCATAGGTGCCCTGGGCCATCTGGCTCAGATCCCCGGTACCGGGCACGCCCACTTCCAGGTTCTGCGTCAGCACATTCGCACTCAAGGCCACGCCGTCCTCGGAATAGTCCATGTCCTCCATCTCCAGCGTATTGTACCCGGCCCAAATCATGGCACGGAACACGGAGGGATCTTCGCTGGGGGTGATAATCATTTTGAACACGGAACTGTTCACCGGACCGCTCAGATCATCCAGCCGTCCGGTCAGCACCTTGAGAATGTTGCTATCGCCCACTCCGCCAAAGTCGACTTGACTCACTCCACTGGATTCTCCCATCGTCGCCAGAATACCGGTGACGCGGTCATCCTCTGTCACCTTGGGCACTCGGGTCAGATCAACGACCCGGAAGGGCATTATTTTCTCTTGCAGCAGGCTGCCGTTCAGGCTCAGCTGCGTTTTCATACCCACATCCTTGCCGTCGGCGATCCATCCAGAGGTGGTCATGGTGGCCTCGGTGAGGGTCAGATCGTTTTCCGCGACTGGGATGGATGAGAAGGGATACTGCTTGGTACTGCTGCTCTGGGCGGCAGGAAGAACGCCGTATTCGTCCGCCAGCTTGAGACTGTAATTTTTCGCGTCGGCAATCTTCTCGCCCCAGAGGAACATGGTGGTGTGCAGGCTTGCTGTTTTAAAGCTGCTGTTAGGGCCGATCTTCCCGGTCGAGCTGCGGACATCCACCTTCTGACCGTTGGCAAGACCGTAATCAACGCTTTGCGCCACAATGAAGGGTTTGTTTGCCTCCCCCTCTGGCACGCGCTCCAGAGAGACAACGCCCTCTGCGGTGCGCATGACATCGTCCACGCCCAGCTTGCCGTTGACGGTCAGCAGCAGCGGATAGTACTTGTCGCCGTCAATTGCGCTGATCTCCAGAATGTACTCCAGCTGATCCAGAGCGGAAAGCGCCTTGATGCTGCTCTCGTCCTTTTCGGCCGACCAAAACTGGGTGGAATCCAGATAGACGGTTATAGTTCCCGCCGCATCCGTGGTATAGGTGTCGCCGGTGATGCCGCTGACAAGTGCTCCTGCCCTGGAGCCCAGCAGAGCTGTCTCGCAGTAGCCTCCGTTTTTATAAACGCCGCCGCGAACGGTCACCGTCTTGTTCGCCAGCGGATCGCCGCCCGGCGTGATGAGCGTCACAGATGCCCGGGCGACTCGCCGAAGGTTGAAGGTATTCAAGGGATAAAGCTGCAGTTTTGTGGCATCCCGCTCGCCGGAACGCAGATTTTCTTTATAGATGGTGCCCAGATAAATATCCCCACCGGAGCCCGACCGCAGAGACACCTCACTGGCGATTCCGTTGGGTTCGTAAAGCGCCAGCACGCCATCACTGTTGGTCTTGACCGTTTTGGGCGCACCTGTGCCGTCGGTGTATTGCAGCGTAGTTTCCGCCGCAGGCGTCAGCTGGAAGAGATAGAATTTATTTTGCAGCGTTTTCGCTGTCACCTGTACGTCGGCGCTCATGCCCGTGGCGGCATGGGTAGCCGTGACGGTTGCGGTGCCGTTGGCCCGGCCGGACAGCGCCATTTTGGTTTCGGGAAGGTAGGAAGCAAAGGAGAAGTTTCTGATGTCCTCATACAGTCCGCCCTGCTTGTAGTTGACGGAAATGGCATTGTTGTTGCTGGAGAGCCACCGGATGCCGTCTTTAAAGGAGTTCCATCCGTACTTGTCATAGTTGATGCCGATGTACTCGATCAGCCCCAACTCCTGGCGCAGCTGCAAAATTTCAGCTGTATCGATGGGCAGGCTGCCGCTGACCTTGGAGGTATTGTCCATGGTCAGCTTAGAAATCGTCTTTCCTTTGTCGTCCTGCACCTTCAGTGCGTCGGCATCGTAGACATACAGGGGGAAGGAGTCGGTGCTGGGAGATTCACCAGGATTCTCCACGCTCAAAACCACTTGATAGGTGTCCTTCAGATTGCCGTCTTGCACACTCTGTAATGACAGGGAGTAGCTTCCGGAGGTACCGGGTAGGCGCTCACTGTCCACCACTTTGGTGGTGTTGTTGTCCTCTGTGACCCGGGTAATGGTCAGCGTGGGCGATTGAGAGGCACCGGTAGTGGCAGTTTCCACCGACCAGTCGATATTGACGGCGCTGTCGGTATCCTTGAGGTAAATGCTCTGGGGCGGTGTCAGCTTGGCCGTGGCAGGTGGTGCCTGCACGATGATCCAGGCAAGTGCCGACAGGCGGACGTTCTCACCCTCGGCGTTGGGGTGCGGCATGGAGACCAATACCGTGTAGGCCGGGTCATTTCCGGTGGAGAGCTCGGAGAGCACCTTCTCCGGGATCCGCACGCTGTTTTTATCCTTGTCGGCGGTATAAGACTTAACGGGCTGGAGGCCGCTCAGCGCCGCCTCATTCGCGTAGTTGCCCTCATACAGGTCAATCTGGTATTTGAAGTCTTTGTTCGGTGCCATCAGCGCGGCGTTGGAGCTCCACAGCACGGTGGCGGGCTGATTTACCCGCGTCACGATGGACGCGCCGCCGGGAATCACCAGTGCCAGGGAATCGCCTGCCGTCACGGTATAGGGCTTTGACTTGCCCGTCACATCATCGGCAGTGTCCTCAGTCCCGTTGTCCGCCGTAAAGGTAAAGGTGACGGCTCCTACCTTGGCTCCTGTGGTGGTAACAACGCCGGTATCCTCGTTGATGGTGGCAATGTCTCGGTCACTGCTGCTCCATTTGCCGGTGGTGTAGCTGGCCGTCTCACCGTTTTCCCCCAAAACCTTTGCCTGAAGCGTGGGGCGGGTGGAATTGGCGAGGGAAATCGTATAGTCGGCGTCATTCGCTTCCTGGACGATGGTCACCGTGCTTGCGGAAACTTTCCTTTGCACCGTGAACTGCCGGGTCAGGGGAAGAACATTCACCCAGTCAGGATCGGCTTTCGTGCCCTCGTTGGCCTGCAGCGTCACCGTATAGGTGCGGTCGAAAGCAGAGGGTTCGATTGCGTGGTCGCTAACGGTGAAGCCTCCGCTCTCTGTGTCCAGATAGACCTGCAGATGGATTGTTTCATCCGTGGTGTTGTCCCTCAGCTTGAGGCGGAAAGGGGCTTCCTTCGGGTCTGTGCCTGCTGGGGTGTGATAATTGCTGTATACGGTCTTGTAGGCCTCCGCCATGTTGGCCTGCATCGTGAACGATGCCTTGCCGTTGGCGTAGTCGGCGGTCAGTGCGGTGGGAGCGTTGCGCATCAAGACGCTCTCCAGCGTAACGTCGGTAATCGGCTCGCTTGGATAGTGTGCGGTATTCAGCTCATTGCCGAAAACATCTTCCACGCCGGTCATACCATTGACGATGACCGTGGTGGCATCCGCATCCTGCACTGGGTACCAGAGCATTGCCGTGACACCGTAGTTGTTCATGGAAAGCGCAGCGGCGCTATACTCTTTGCCATTGATGGTCACGGTGGCGTTTCTAAGATCCACGAACTCGCTAAAGGTAACTGTGATGGGCACGTGCTGTCCGCTGGCATAGGTTCCCGCCGGGGCCGTGACGCTTTGAATGGTGGGGTCGTCCGTGTCCAACAGCTTGGCTGTAACGTTGCTGTTCTTGGTGGTGGCGTGGGAATTTAGGATTTCGCCCTGTACACTTTTCATATACAGTCGGAAGGGTAGCCAGTACTGCTGATCCCCTCTGTTTTGCGTGGTAGACTGCAGGGAGATCTTGACCGTTTCGCCCTCCTTGATCGTACAGTTCAGCGCTTTTGTTCTGTTATTGCTGAGCTCCAGAGATTTTCCATTGAACTTGTACTCCGTCAGATAGAACGGGGCACAGGGTTGGGTACTATTATAGCCATACGGCGCATCGCCGGTATAGACAGCTTGGTCGGTACTCCAGTTAAACTTGATGCTGGCGTCGATTTGGTATGGCTGATAAAATGGGTCGGAGCCGCCGGGAAGCACCGAGTTGCGGGCGCCATCCAGAATTCTGATGGTATCGCTTAGCGCAACGAAGTCCGAATTGTTGGCACCGTCGCCGACATTGTATCCATCTGCCAGCAAAGGAATATACATATCCCCCTGTATTGTGGTTGTACTTTCGTATCTTTTCTCATAGTCCGGCGCGGTCATTGATGTTTGTATTGTGGGGACGCCAACCGTCTTTATTAGCTTGAGCTGACAGTGGTCGGCATAACTGGCACCGTCATAGAACACCAGATTTTCCGCATCGTAAAATTCAATCATCCCCAGCAGGTCGCCATAGGAATAAGTATCATTGTACAAGGCTCCTTTGGTTGTAACCTTGACAGTGATTTTACAACCACCTAAACTGAAAGTCTCGCCTACGTCATAGGTCAGCTTGTAGGACCCGTCGCTTTGCTCGACGACCTCACTCGTCTCGCCTATCGAGACCTTCACATCGTCGATATACTTGCTGAGCTGGCCTTTTTGAATGCGGTAGGAAAAGCTGACCGGTTTTCCGCGGTATACAGTAAAAGTCCCGGAGTTCCAGGTGTTGTTTGCTTCGGTCCTCAGCGTTAGGCTCGTCATGCCGCTCATATCCACCGTCTCAACGCCCACAGGCGCTGTGGCAGGGGCGGAATACTGCAAGCTGATGCCCTGCAGCTCCAACTGCTCCATCAGGCTGTTGAGATTCTCCAGAGCTTCCCCGGTAAACTCCCTGCCGGAGAAATAGGTGTCCTTGATCCGCTGCAGCTCCTGTTCGATTTGGATCATGGTCTTCAAATCGCCCAGCGCCACCGGAGTCCCATCCACGTCGGCTATGCGGGTGAGATCCGTGGCGGGATTTTCCAGCAGCTCCATGACAGCCGCCAGTGTCAGCACCCGGCCGTCCAGCGTGATGGTTTGATCCACCTTGAAATTGCCGTCTTCATCCAGCAGCCCCAAAGCGTTCAGCATGGAAAGCACTTGGTCGCTGCTACCGCCAGTCAGGGCGGAGAGCTGCTCCAAAATCGCCTGATTTTCCTTGGGTGTGTTGCCCAGCGAATCGCTCACCGCAGCAAACGCCGTAGTTGGCAGCATGGTCAGCACCATGCAGCATAGGAGCAGGATGCTGAGTATTCGCTTTTTCATGTCGTTTTTCCCTCCTGTTTCTGCGGGTCTGGCTTACCTGTCCTGTCTTTTTTCTGATTTTCTCTGTTTCTGAGCCGGAAGCACAGCACAGTGATGACCACCGCCGCTGCAAAGCAGACAACGCCTACCAGCACATAGCCGCCTGCGTCCTCCCGCAGCAGCATCGCGCCGAACGCGCCCCATGCGGCGGTCTGTCCCGGCCCGACAACCGTGCCCGCCGTCTGCATCAGCGCCGCGCACAGCAGCATACACACTGCGGAGAGGCTGATTGCCTCGCGCCGCTGCCTCCGGCGGGTGTTTTCCCGCACCCGCTGCTTGACGAGTGCGACCCGCCTTACGGTATCGTACATTCCGCTTGAACCTCCTCTCTGGATTTTTGAAATGCGGCTTAAAAACCCCTTCACTTATATAGGTACAAAAAATCGAAAAAACTCTCACCCAAAACGCAAAATTTTTCAAAAAAATTTGAGAGCCGCCAAAAAGCAGCTCTCAAGGAGTAAATATTCGGTTATTTCCTCCGCGATAAGCGGGAAACAGACCATCTTCCCGCCGCCACCAGCAGCACCGGCAGGGCGTAGGCGATGTACTGCGCCGCGCCGCCGTAGGCGATGAGCAGATTGTATATGGCGTGGAGGGTGATAGCCGCGCCCAGCAGTCCGCAGGTGCCGGCCACCTTCAGCCACGTCCGCCGCCATGTGTATGCAAGCCCGCCGCCCACGATCAGGCCGCAGAGGACGTGCATGGCTCCCGTGCCGAAGCCCCGGAAGAAGATGAAGGAGAAGCGGTCCGCGCCGTTCTGAATGAGATAGCACACGTTTTCAAAGGTGGCGAAGCTCAGGGCAACCGTGATGGCGGCAGCCTTGATTTTATCGCCCTCCGGCTCAAACACCAGCAGATAGAACACCAGTGGCAGCAGCTTCATCATCTCCTCCACCACCGGCGCGATCTCCGCCGTGGCGGCAAGGGCGTCCGCCTGACACACCGCCGCAAGGAAGGTGTTGATGTAGGCTGAAAGCAGGCACACCCCCATCCCGGCCATGCAGAACAGGAAGAAGCGGAGCTGCCGCCTGCCCATGCACAAAGCGGCCACCAGTAAGGGGGACACCATGCAGAGGAAGATGTTTTCGATGTAGGTCATGCATCCACCGCCTTTCTCGTGGCGGGCAGCAACCCCAATATGGCAAGCGTCAGCAGCATATCGCACCAGAAGGTTGGGCTTGCCGGTGAGGTATCCGGCCAGAAGCAGCCCGCCGTCCAGAGCAGATACTCCGCAAACGCAAAGCACAGCACGCCGATGTGGAAGTGCCGTATATCCCGCGCCGCGCCCGTCTGCGTTTTCGCATAGATAAGCCCGCGAATGGCGCAGTAAGAGAGCACGATCATCATGCCGCACCAGATCAGGTTGGAGAGAATGTCCCCGAAGGTGCAGTAGAACGCCAGCAGCGGCACGCCGAACGCAGGCGCAAGCCACGCCCTGCGGCAGCGGAAACTGCGCTCATTTGTTCCGGTCAGCGTGGCCTGCAATATCCGCAGGAAAATTACGCTGGCCACCCAGCCGAACTCCGACACATAGAAAACGCGCGGTGTGGTATCGAACAGCAGCAGATACAGCGTCCAGTAGAGCGCGCCAAGGGCAAAGCAGCCGTAGAAGCACAGCAGCAGAAAATACACCTGTCGCCCACTTTTTCGGTAGGCGATACCCGAGAGCAGCGCGCCGACGAACGTGACCAGCAGTTGCAGCAGGTTCTCAATCAGCTCCATGCGCATCCTCACTTTTCCTGTCCTGCCCGTCCTCACGGCTCATCTGCCGCAGCCGGAAGCACAAAACGGTCACGCACACGCCGAGTAAAAACGCCAAAAGTCCGATGACGATGTATCCCAAGGCCGCGCTGCCGCCGTACATACTTGCCGCCGTTTCAAAGCCCGCATAGTCGCCTGTCTGGATGCTTGCGGCAATGCCGGGCATGGCGAAGGACGCGCCGATGAGCAGCACAAGGCACGCCGCCACGGCGGAAGCCATGGTGACCGTATTGCGCCGCCGCTGTTTCTCCCGCTCAATTTTGGCGATGCGCCGCTTTGCCTCCGCGACGCGCTCCTCATGACTCCGCATTTGTGATTCCCTCCCGTTCCAGCAGCCTTCGCAGGCTTTCTTTTCCGCGATATACCATGTTGGTGATCTGCTTTACCGTTTTCCCCGTGACCTCCGCCGCCTGCGCGTAGCTCATGCCTTCAAAATAGGTGAGGTACAGGACTTCTCGGTAGTCCGGGTTCATTTCAGCCATGCAGAAGTGCAGGATGCGGTTTCGCTCCTCCGTCCGTATGACCTCCTCCACCAGCAGCCGCCCCTCCGGCTCGCCGGTTAGCGTATCAAGGCTGAACAGAGGCTTTCGTTTGCTCTTATGGCGCAGTGCCATGTGCCGCGCCGCCTTATAGAGATACGCCTTGAAGCCGCCGTCCCGGATGCGGGGCTTTTTCGTGAACAGATAGGCGAAAACATCCAGCATCAGCTCCTCCGCCTCGTGAACGTCGTGCAGGTAGCCGTCGATATACAGGGTCAGCGGGTCGCCGTATTTTTTCATCAGGGCATTGAGCCCTTCGTCGTCGCCGCTCAGATATTGGCGGTATAAGGTTTCATCGCAGGCCATACTGCTCACCTCCTTTTTGCGGATGCTTCGAATGCGGAGGGGTATCCGTCAGGTGCTTGTCCTGCCGGAATCGCGGTGCTGTCCCTGAAAGCGCGGGTCGGACGGCTTTTCCGCGTTTTCCGGGATCGCCCATGAGCGCCCGAACCGGGACGCGCCGGGAATCCGCCCCTCGGCGCAATATTGGTTGACCCGCCGCTCTGACACGCCCCAACGGTAGGACGCCTCCCGAATGGAGATATAGCCCTTGATCCCGTTCATACCGCACCTCCGCATGGATAATACTCAACACGATACATTATATACGAATATCCGAAGAAACACAAGGTATCTGGCGAAGTGTTCAGAGAAAAGTTACGGATAAGGTTGATGTTTTTTGAAAAAGTCCTCCGAAACTGGCCAAAACGCCCTGTTCGGATTGTAGTATGGGTAGAGGGGAAATACGGGGGTACGAAGTAGTCAGCAAGCACAGCAAGCGAGTACCCGCTTGCGATTTTTGGCTTTAGGGAACCCTCCCCCTAAACCCGAAAAATGCTTGTTGGGAAAGGGGGCTTCCTTTCTTTAATATCGGCAAATGTGTTTATTTTTGATTATCACAGTTTGTAGCCGGTGATGTATCGGTCGCTACCAACTTCGCCATCGAAGAAATCGTTAAGGGAAGAATATCTGTTATTACAACACCAGACGGGTGCAGCGCAACTTGGGTGTCTTGACGCCAATGGAAAAGCACCAGCTATCTCTGGCTGCATAAAAAGTGGTCAGCAGCACACGTAGCTGCTGGCCGGAAAAACTTTATATTTTTTCACTGTCCTCTTGACGGGTAGCGGTTCAGCACCGCACCGGGATTCTTGTAATTTTTTCAGAAACAATCCGGCCTGCCGATACGCGTAAACCCCTGCAAGCCGGTCAGCACCACATTGTTCTGTGAGCTGGCGCAGTGGATGATGAGCGGGTTTCCGCTCTCGTCTTTGCCGACGAAGATCCCCACATGGGAGTCACCCGGATAGAACACCAGATCACCCGGCAGCGCCTCGCTCCACGAGATCGGCTTGCAGTAGCCGTGCTGACTGGCCGCACCGCCGCCGTGCCCGATGACATATTCGAGCGAATTGTTGAAAACCCAATCCACAAAGCCGGAGCAGTCCAGCCCGTAAGGACGGACTGTCCCTGTACTACGGCTCCCCGGTGCGGTCACGCGGGTGGGTGTTCCCCAGCGGGAGTCCCAGCCGATGGCGCTGCTTTTGCCGCCCCAGAAATAGTTCACCTTGCCGAGAAGCGAGTACGCTTTCTCCACCACCGCTTTCCTGCGCTCCGAAATGTCCTTCGGCATGGCGGAAAGCATGGCGCGTATCTGCGCCTCGTCCAAGCTGACCTCGCCGCCGTAGGTGCCGACAAGCTCGGCAAGCATCTGTGCGTATTCCGGCTTCAACACCTCGGTCAGCGCTTCGCGCTGGCTCTTGCTGAAATGGTAGAAGTCAGGCATTTCGGTCGCTTTTTTGCTTGTGATCGTGATATGGAGGATGGTTTCGGTGTCGTCCTTGTGCTTGATCGTCTGCACATACCAGCTTACCTCGTTCATATCCCAGAACACCTGCCGGATGAGGTCGATGCGCTCCTCATCGATGGTCACAACATCTGTAGCATCGGCGTCCGCACCGGCAGTTTTCACCGCAAACACCGCGATGACATCCGTCCAGTTGCGGATGGTCAGGTCACTGCCGCCGTCCGGCTCCCGGTGAATCACTACGCTATCGGTCGGGTTCTCGGTCTGTATCCGGCTGATTTCGGAGGCAAACTCGCTGTTGATGCGCGCCACCGCCTGCGGAACGGACTGGGCATCGCTGTCATTGCCCGACCAGAACACACCGAAGGGTGTCCCGATGACCGCCGCCGCGCCGCCGATGACCAAGATCAGCGCAATGAGCGCACCGGCACCACCCAGAAGTCCCACCGCCGCCCGCGCCACGGCCTGTCCGACACGGATAACGGCACTTTTGACCTGCTCAAACCTTTTTGTAGCGCGTTTCGCTGCCTGCGCGGTCTTTTGTGCGGTTTCCTGCACGAACTGCTGCTGCATTTTCTCTTTTGTTTTCGCTGCGACCTGCGCCTGTGCTTTTGCCGCCGCCTGCTGGCGCACAGACTGCGATTGCCGCCCTGTGAACATCGGTTCACGGGGCGGCTTTTCTGCTTTTTGGGGCGGTGTCGATGCGGTTTCCCTGCGCCGGTGCGTATGCACACTCGGCGTATCGACAGGGACAGAGGAGGGCGTATCCGTAAAGCGATGCTCCTGCAACGCAAAATCGTCCTGCACTCGAAAGGCATCCTGTTTTGCTTCCCGCACCACAGTTTCCCGGCGGCGTTCAGTCTGCTTTTTCGCCTGCTCCTGCCGGAATTGCTGCTTGGCGCGCATGACTTGCGGCGGATCGCTCTGACGCAGAGGAGCCGCATTTTCCACCCTCTCTTTCGGCTTGGTGGAAATAACGGCGCGGTCAAACTGCTTCTGCGCCAGCGCCTTGCCGGAGCAGAACGCCGTCCGTGCGCTGATTTCCGCCGCTCTCTGTGCGGTGGCTTCAAACCGGCTCACCGGTTCGGAGAACGCAGACTGCGCATCTTCCGGTTGCTCTGCATTTTTTCCGTCAAGCTGACAACGAGCCGCCTTTTCCCGCAGCACCTTCGCCGCCTGTTTGGGGAGAAACGCAGAGGTCTGCCGCGTCTGAATATCCCGGTCCTTGGGGCGCGTCCGTATCTCTTTCACAGCGATTCACCCGGCTTTGTCGTCATCAGGCGGTACAACGCAGTATTTCGCGGGAACTGGTTGATGAACGGCACCAGTGCGCCGCCAACCTTGATCAGCCCATGTCCCGACTCAGCGTTATTGATGTAGCCGAGCTGTTCTTCCGAAATGCGGAGCATCCGCACCAGCTCCTCCTGATCGGTGGGAGCCTGTGACAGCATCAGCAGAAACTCCGAGTTCGCCAGCATATTTTTCGCTGTGGGAGAGCGCAGGCAGTCAGTGACATTCTGCGTGATGCCGGTTGCGGCAGCATTTTTCTTACGAAAACGCTTCCAGCTCTCCTCCAGAAAGCCGGTGCTGTACTCGTTGGCGAAGAACAGGTAAATCTCGTCGATGTAGATCCAGGTACGCCGTCCGCGCCGGTGGTTCTCAATGACGCGGTTCAAGATTGCGTCCAGCATGACGAGCATTCCCACGGTCTTGAGCTGACTGCCTAAATCGAAGATGTCAAACAGCATGATGCGGCTGCTCATATCTACATTGGTTTGGTAGGCGAACACATCCAGTGTACCGTCTACAAACAGTTCAAGCGCCAGCGCGATGGACTGCGCCTGCGGCTCCGGCTGACGCAGCAGCTCCGCACGGAACTCTTTCAGCGTGGGAGAAGGCGCACCGCCCTGGGTGTAGTTCTGGTAGACGCTTTTCACGCACCGCGCAATGATAGAACGCTCTTTCGCGTCGATCAGGGAGGGTTTCATGAGCTGTTCGCACAGGGACATGACGAACTGACTTTTCAGCAACAGCGGGCCGTTTACGGTATCCTCTTCCTCGCCGTAGCCGCTCGTCATGTCCATCGCGTTGATGTGGTTGTGACTGCCTGCCGCTATCTGCACCACCTCGCCGCCCAGTGCACGGACCAGCGGTGCATACTCGCGCTCCGGGTCAACGATGATAATATCGTCGTCGGTAGAAAGCGCGATAGAGGTGATCTCCTCCTTGGCCGCAAAGGACTTGCCAGAACCGGAAACGCCCAGAATGAAGCCGTTACTGTTGAGAAGCTGCCGCCGGTCGCAGACAATGAGGTTGCGGCTGGTAGCGTTCACGCCGTAATAAATACCGCCGCGATGACGGATCTCCTGAGAGGAAAAGGGCACCAGTCCGGCAGCACTCTCGGTGGTCAGCGTCCGCAGTGTGTCGATGCGGCGCAGGCCATAGGGCAGGACGGTGTTTAGCGCGTCCTCCTGCTGATAGGTCAGCACGCTCATTTCACAGTTCTTGCCGCCTGCAATGCTGCGGATGGTGTCTGTGTCCGCGTCAAGCTGCTCTTTGGTGTCCGCCACATGAACGAGCGTTAGCACACAAAGCGTCATGCGCTGGTCGCGCATGGTCAGGTCATCCAGCATGGAGCGCATGGTGTCGCGGGCATCGGTGAGCTGCATAGGCGGAATGGCGGAGAAGTTGTTGTTCTGGTTCTGCTTGTTCTGCCAGCGGGTGATGTCGGT
>OKSH01001267.1_pt1 | contig 23096 bp, 22 predicted proteins | sample 1601231 | NCBI WGS metagenome assembly OKSH01 (sample SAMEA3541596, study PRJEB24748) | human gut metagenome | biome: human gut; feature: human-associated habitat; material: faeces | place: China | collected 2012
AAATGCTGATAGATACTGTGTTTTAGCGGATAATCAGATTTTTATTGTGTTTTTAACCATAAAAAGCTCCTTTTTTTCGGATTCTGTCAGCTTATAGAAAACGGAGAAAATCATTTCGTATGGTGTGTCATCGGAAAACAGAGGGTCTCTTAAATCGGGAGCAAATGCCAGAAGTCTGTGCTGTCCGTCAATCACTTCAAGACAATCCTGATAGGCTGCCTGCTCCTCTTCTGTTTCGGGGAAGAGGATATATGGAGTATCCCCATCATATAAGATTTCAAATTTACCGATAAGATTGATGATGGGTGCGTTTGGAATCAATCCGTTGACGCTGAATTTTTGCTTGTCCAGAGTTAACCGACCCATGACATACTCAACGATTTCAAGCACCTTTTTCTTGCTCCACGGACGCTGGTTTTCCTGCGCTTCCTCGGCTTCTGCACGTTTTACGGCGGTTACGATTTTTCGAGGGTCGGCAACCATGGAATAGAAAGTATGATTTTTCTGTGTTACGGGTGTTAAGATGTATTTTTTCATAAGAAATTCCTCCTTTTAAAATTTATAAATGATGTAATGTGTTTTTGTTTACTGTGGTTACATTATAACACACACGTACGTATACGTAAATTGACAGAATGTGAAATATGTACGTGTGTATAATGCTGAAAACTGTATGAATTGTATATGTACGTAGTTCTTGTTGTGCAAAATGTATATGTACATAGGTTGATTTTGGTGGTATTATACATAATAAAAAGGGTTATTTATTGGGAGGAAAACTATGGCTTACAATGAATCAAGAAAAAAAGCATCTATTGAATATGCAAAAAGAAGCTTAAAGCGTATTCCTTTGGATGTGCAGAAGGAAAAATATGATGAAATTAAGGCTGCTGCGGATAAAGCGGGCGAAACGGTAAACGGGTACATTAAAAAAGCGATTGAACAGAGAATGGAAAATGAAAACGGATCAGTAGAATGACAGAATCAGTCATTTTTGAGGGCTTTTGCCAATGCGGCAATCAGTTTTTGCTCTCCGGGGCGAAGCTTCTTATAATCGGATAGCAGCTGTTGCTCCTGTGAGGTTATGGAAACGCCGAGCAGTTCGTCTGTTGTGGTGTCAAGAAAATGGGCGAGTTGTATTAAGGTATCAAAGGAGGGTTCGTTTCTACCTGCTTCATAGTTTGCAATAGCAGTGGAACCGTAATGGAGGAGGCTTGCCAGCTGTGCTTGTGAAAAGCCCTTTTGCTTTCTGAGCCGTTTTAAGTTTTGAGCGAAGGTTGACACGGTATCATCTCCGATGCGTATGGAATTCGATTTTATCTTATTTAAGTATAAATATAACTATATCAGTTGTAAATATATATTATTTTGAAAATACTAACCACTGAAAAATTCTTCTAAAATAATAGAAGAAAGAGGTGGTATGATGGAACATGAATTTGAACAGGAATTCAGAATGCTCGGTTTGAAGATTGCGTATTATAGAAAGGTGAAAAATCTGACGCAGGAACAGTTGGCAGAGAAACTGGGGACAAGCACATCTTATATCGGTTCGATTGAATCCAGAACCTATAAACCGATTTCGCTGACCACGCTGTTTCGGATTGCAAAGGTTTTGGATGTTCCGGCAAGTAAATTTTTAGAGTTTTGAAAGGCTTAACCTGTATATGGGTTAAGCTTTTTTTGTTGGCCTTCGGAGACTGAAATATGCAGAAGATACGCTTTTGGAGGGCGGAGAGTAGGTAAATTCGTTATTATATGATATAATATTAGATATAGAAAATTATAGCAAACTACTGGGTTTACCAGATATTGTTTTGACAAAATATAAGATTGCTGTTTTTTAGAAAATATTAAAGTACAAATTAGAAAAGATAATAGTTCTAAATACTGGATCAAGAGGATAAGTAGAAATATTAAAAGAGACAAGGAAGAAGCTATTTTTGATGAGAAGATGGAAGAAGAGAAACTTTTATAGAGTGATTGGGGGGATTCTATATGGAATTTCATGATAAATACTTTACAAAAGATGAGTTAGAAGAAAAATTTGAAATTTTAGAAGAGAATAAGACATTTGGTGAGATTGATTCCAAAGATGTGTTTCATAGTCAGATACCGGCTAAAGGTATTCTTGGATGTGTCATTGAACAAAGTGTTCTTGGAATGAAGCAAAATTCCCTACAAGAAGCAGATTTGGAGATTTTGCAAAAGAATGGAGAATATAAAGCAACAGAATTAAAAGTAACAGGTGTGCAGCCTTCTAATAGAGACGGTTGTAAATATGAAGCAAAAGAACCAATGTCTCTTACGGCAGTAAGCATTGGGAGCATTGAAAAAGAAACATTTTTGAAATCCCATTTTTATAATAAGATTGCACATATGCTATGGGTGTTCTATGTCTATGATAGAAAACCAGGACAAAGAGTTGTCCCATATGCAGAATATGAAAGGTTTCCGGCTTTAGGATATAAATTTCTTGATATTGCAGAGGATAAAGCAGAATTAGCTAAATTTAAAAATGATTGGATGCTCACACAACAATATTTGATTGAAGCAGAAAAAAGTGAAAATCCAGAAGAACTATATCCTTTATTACATACTTCGATAAAAGATAAATTATTTTATATAGATATTGCTCCGCGATATAAAGTTGTTCCAAAACAGACACCTAGATTCAGATTGAAAAAATCATATGTAGATACCGTTTTTCAGGAATACTTCAATTCAAAAGGAAGAAAAAAGAAACAATTGGAGAAATTGCCGGTTGATATTAATTCCTTTGATGAATTGGAAATCAAACTAAGAGAATTGACTAATACCTATAGAAATCAAACGGTAGAAGAATTGGTAGAGCATTTTGGTATTAAATATCAAGCTTTATCAAAAGTACATAAATTAGAAGAACCTTTAAGACCAATAATTCCAAAGCAAGTCACTGAAACAATTGCGATTAATATGCTTGGTGGAACATCAAAGAAGATAAGCAATATTGAATTGTTTGAGAAGATTGGTGTAATAGGTAAATCTGTTGTGATTACACAAAATAATAAGAGGACTGAAGATACAAAATTTTTTACTATAGATATTGATGAGTTGATGGATGAGGATATTACCTTTGAAGATTCTTCTTTCTATCAATATTTCAATGAACATAAGATTCTGTGTATTTTGTATGAAGAACCAAGTGCAGAAGCTCCATTAAGTGACAATAGGTTTCTTGGATTTAAGTGGTTTACATTCAGGGATGAGTTTATTAATACGACAATAAGAGAAGTTTATGAAATCATAAGAGATAGGCTTATCAACCATTCATTGAAAGAAAATTATGTTTATAGAAATGATGGAACTATGAGGATAAACAAGACTGGAGTTCCGATGGTTGAACTGAATTTTCCTAAAAGTTCCGAATATAACATTTTTGTAAGAGGCACAAGCTCGGATAGCACTTATAAGCCATGGATTTTTGAAGGGCAAGCAGCAGATGGTACTAATATAATTCATGCATATACTCAACAGATTTGGATTAAAGGAAGTTTCTTAGTAAATTCCTTAAAAGAAATTGATTTCATATAGGAAAGATTGATTATGGCTGGATATATAATGACACTTGAAGTTATTGATTATGGAATTTGTATATTTAAAAATGCTAATAGGGATTTGTATGAGACTGTTTCAGGTTCTGTGTAAATGCGACGGTGTGAAATTTTTTCTGTAAATTCAGATTTTCTATGATAATTGATGCGGCTTGACAGCGGTTTCTGCAGTTAAGCCGTTGCTTATTTAATAGCAAAAATAAGCTGGTATATCAAGAGCGTTCAGAAAATCCAGGCGTATATTTACTCTTTATATTCCAGCTTTTGTTGCTATATTAGCATCCAATCAGGGTACATGATTTCCAACTCGCCACGGACTTTTCCCTAGTTGCGGATTGGCATTGTCCATTTTTTTGCCACAAAAAAATAGAACGCCGTCGCAACGCCGTCCTTACAAAAACACCTAGGTTTTTTGATTCTGCAAATATTATATACAGCGCAGGGCAATTTGTCAATGTTTTTAGCAAAAAATATCTTGACAAATTTTTCATTTTTTGTAATTAGAAAAATGCTAGAATAACCTTACATGCAAATTCATAGTTGCTTCTAATCAACTCATTATTTACAAAAACCCCTTTTTTCTTTACCATCCTCTCAAAGAATACCTTCTTGAGTTCATTTACCCGATGGTATTTAACTTTGTTTGATACAACTATTTTATAAACATAAAGCAAACAGGTAAATTCTAGCATTGGCCTACAGGATAATTTCTTTTGTCTCTGATTAGAATTTATAGTTTTGATTTTCGCAATTTCCCTGCTTATTTCTTTTGGTGCACTTGAAGTACCACGTGCCAAATCAGCTAAAATACAATTATTGTGTGCAACCCCATTTCTAAGACTCTTAACTAAGTTTATAATTGGTATCGGTATTGGAAAGTAGTTTCTGGAAGAATAATAAAACTTATAAAACTTTATAAAATCTCCAAATGTTAGAAGTTCCAATAACACCCATACAGGACAATCATTGTATTCCACAATCTCATTTCTTTCTCCCTTGCTATGCTTGCTTTGAATAGTAAAATATTTGTGAATTAAGGCACTCGTGAAAGGAGAAGCACTGTTAGCCTCAATCTTTCTGATTATGTAAGTGTTTTCAGATAAAAATTTCTCAACTATGCCATAAACATCAACAATTTGATTATCTTCAATGTCTTTTAATGTTTTTACTTTTAAATCATGCTCGATATCCAAACACATTTTAGAAACAATAAACCTAAAGTGCATGTCAATGGTGGATAATTCTTGAAGATATGCAAAATCCAAACCAATGTATTTTCCCTTCTTGTTGCCATTCTGATGTCGTTGATAATTTTTTCTGTATGCAGCTGTTCGAAAATAATTATTCACATTTGACAAATAATTTTCCGCTTCAGTTTCAGATGTATACCGAAAGCAAATTCCCTTTTCTTTCATACTTTCGACTAGTTGCTGAGCCGTCTGTTTTGGTTTCTTATTTTTATTTTCCATAAAAATCTTTCCTCTAATATTATCCATTAAAATCTAATCGCAATATTGTTCCATAAGGTCTGCATGCAAAAATACTAGTTGTCCAATTATATCCTATTTCTATTTATAAAACGACAGGAATTAGAACGCTTTTAGTATGCCGCCCCCTAGAAGCCGGTGTTCGCAGAACATCACATGTATCCGACTTGATTCCGTAAAGTATTACCTACTTGGCATAACATAGGAACAGCCAAGTAATACATATCCGGACAGCATATCAAACTGACTTTAATATAAATATTATATCATTTCTGCAACCTCGGCACAATAATCATTTCTTCGTCAGCACAGCAACACTGTGTAGGTTTACAATAGATATGTTACAACCAAATAAATAAAAAAGCGAGGATACGCTCTTTTATGTTATATTTGAATCACCACAATACAAAAAACGAAAGGAGCTTCCTCGCATGACTAATATAACACAAGATACGAGGTATCGTCTGTCCCTAATTAAATACGCTGAAAAATATGGTGTTACGAAAGCTGCCATTTGTTACAAAACCAACCGCCAATACATTTATCGTTGGAAACGCAGATATGACGGCACAACCGAGTTCTTACGCTGCCGTTCCCGTCGCCTACATCATCATCCGAATCAGCATACCCCGGAAGAAATCAGAAGGCGAAACACTCATGCGGGACGTGTTATTTTCTGGGTGAAGCTCATGCAGAAGGGCTATAAACGCTCTATTACCGGGTTATACCGTTTTCTTCGCAAACAAGGCATTCTGGCTGTTAAGCCGCCAAATCCGAAATATGTTCCGAAGCCTTGTGAAAAAATGGACTATCCCGGACAAAGAATACAAATAGACGTTAAATTTGTTCCTGCTGTTTGCCTTGCAAATGCGGCAAAAGGACAAAAGTTTTATCAATATACTGCGATAGATGAATACTCTCGTTGGCGGTTTGTTGAAGCTTTTGAGGAGCATAGCTCCTATGCCTCTGCACAGTTTTTAGAGCATCTGGTAAAAGCTTTTCCGTACCGTATTGACTGTGTTTAGACAGACAATGGGCAGGAGGTTACCAAACGATTCGGAGCAGGTGGCGGCTCTGATAAACCTACACTTTTTCAGGCACACCTTGCAAGGCATGGTATAAGGCATAAGCTGATTCGACCCTTTACTCCAAGACATAACGGCAAGGTTGAAAGAAGTCACAGAAAAGATAATGAGCGTTTTTATGCAACACACACCTTCTATTTTTCTGAGGACTTCATAGTTGCATTATACAAGAGTTTTCAGACATGTCAATAAGACCTGCCTAAAACAGCCGATTTACAGATTTCGTCTTGCCAGACGTTCTTCAAAATAGATTTCCGGCTGGGAGTGAATCTGACCTCGGGAGTATCCTAAAGTTTGTGTACATTTGAGGATAGATGTAAAAAAGAAAGAGCATGGATTAATTTCCGTGCTCTTTGTTATAGATTCTTAAAATTTCGGGGGCCATGTCAGTTATGAGCTCAGTTACTAAAGCATTTCCCATCAAAAAATATCTTTGTCTATTGGTCAAGGTTGTTTCAATGGTTTGACCATCTTCTAATATCAGTGTTCCATATGCAGTCCAATTGTCAGGAAATGTTTGTATTCTCTCTGCTTCAATGGGCTGCAAGATTCTTTTATGATGTGTTACGGGGTCACATACTACATGAGAACTTCTATTTGTAGTTCCCTCTGATGTAAGCATTGTTCTAGCTGGAACATTTTCATTATCTGGATAGGGACAACTTCCTTCTGAAAAAGTGTAGGTATATCCTTCTTTTGTAGTTCTTTCTTTTTTCTTAGAACCTTTGGCCTTAATCCAAGGGGTTTCGTTTTCAATATCAAAACTATTATCTGGAGCTGCAACAAGAATAGAACCAAGAGTTCTTGTGTTACTTTCTATGCTGGGAGTTTTGATGTCTTGTGAAGTGATAATCCCATTTATCATATTTCCGGATTTTTCAAATTGAAATGTGTAATGGTCACTTATTTCACTTACATTTACTGAATCGATGTCAGATGTTCTAACTGGACCAGTATAGGTACATGGGAACATTATATCAAAAAAGTTGTTATTGGTTGCTGCATATGATAGATTTCTTTTATATGCAAAAATAAAAGTTCTTCTTCTCTTTTGGGGTTTTCCATATTCCGCCGCATTGATTACTCTCCATTGAACATTGTAATCCAATTCATCAAAGCATTTTAATATGATACCAAAATCTCTTCCTCTTTGTGAAGCGGGGGATTTAAGAAGTCTATCTACATTTTCAAGCAATACATAAGATGGGCTCTTAGTTTCTAAGGTTGAACGAATATCCCACCAGAGAACACCTTTTTCTCCTTCAATACCTCTTGAAGATTTGGGACCTGCTACAGAATAATTTTGGCATGGAAACCCCCCAACTAATAAATCAAAGTCTGGAAGTTCTTCTTTGGGGATGGTGTGTACATCTACATTTGTATATTTTCTTACATTAGCAGGAATACTTTCTAAACCAAAATTATGTACGTAACAATTGTAAGCAAATTGAGTTTTGTATGATGGTTCCCATTGATTGAAAAAAATGGTTTCAAACTCATTTGAATATCTTTCTAATCCAACTCGAAACCCACCTACACCAGCAAATAACTCACATACTCTCATTGTTTTCACCCTCTCTAATGTGCCTAGCTTAGCATAGATAGATAAAAAATAGTATACATTAAAGGGGGCTAAAAAGCAAGTCTTAAGAGTAAAATATCGAACAAGTGTTTTGTGATAAAAGAATGGAAAGGAAAAGAATTAAATGAAAAGTTTTTATTATTACCTTTTTTGGTGCAGGATATTCAGTGGATACAGTAGGAAAGAATAAAACTGCGGCAAGACAATACATAAAAAATCAGATGGAAGAAGATTATGCAAAAGACCAAAAAAGACAGCCGCTTTAGTGGCTGTCTAAGATAGTAATGTAGTGCTAATTTGGTACTCTCTACAGGTGCTAAGTCCGGAACACCTTCTAGGGGTAGAGTATATTACCGGTGGGAGTCTTTCGGGTTTTTATGTAAATGTTGTTTGCATAATTCTTCCATTAACGCCTTGATTACCAAACTCGAGATAACAGAGATTCTGTCAAGGTAAGATTTCCAACCTTTACAGAGGCTTCGCTATCTTATATCATCAAAAAGGCGTTATGTAAATCATATACAAAAAATGAAACGGTCTCTTACTGGTTTACTGGTGGTTATTTATGATGTATATTTTTAATATATTCGTTGACGATATTATAATGTTGCTCCATTATATTTTTTGAACTACCCTTTAGAATTTTTAAGTTTTTTTCGATTTCTTTTACATTCCATTCAGATTCAACATCTTCAAATAAGCCGATAACGAGAACTGGGACAGTAAGGGAAAGTTTAGCCGAAGGAATTTCCCTGCAAGCCTTTTCGAAATTAGAAACACCACTATCGATTCTTACTGACAGATGTTGGCTTGGAACAATTAAAATACAAATATCGGTCAATGCATTTGCAAATGATAGTTGGAATTTAAAGTAGTTTCTGTAAGAACTTGCAACATTACCAAACTCAACTTCAATTTGTATAGTAATAAGCTTATTGTTCTTTTCGTCAAAAAATGTTTTCCTAAAATCTGACCTTAAAGCATCTTCGTAGTTATCAGGAGTAGCCAATGGCTCGGTCTCCCAGCCTAGATTTTCAAACTGTTTGAGGAAATAAGAGTTCATAAGTTGTTGAATAACATCCTTGTTTTTTTGTTTGGCACTTTTATCAGGATATATGGGTATGGGACAATCTCTGCATACTTGTATGAGTTCATCATAGGCAAATTTATACCGTTGATGTTGTAGAATTTCTTCTGCAAATCTATAAGAAAAAGTTTTTATTTGCATAGCAATACATAACCTTTCAATATTGTTTTTATCAATAATAGCATAGTAGCAGTAAAGCTGTCTATATCAAAAAGTATGATTTCTTGTTTTGGGGGATATAGATGGTGTTTTATGTTTTGGACGATGAGACTTTTCCTGATTATGAAAAATATGGGATTGATAAGCATTTGGTAAAAACTAAATTTTTTTATGAGAAGGATGCAGGCTTGCAGGAGGAGCATGCAGAGCAGGCGATAGCAATATTAAATTCCTGTGAGACTGAAATAGCGAATGGGAATTAAGAGATAACAAGGTGGTCTCTATTCTAACCTATTCTAACAATTTTCTAACGCAAAAAATTTTCTTCCGATATTTACAGTTTATACTGTGTTTTTGGGAAATGGCGGAAAATCAACGTTTATGGCTACTTTCAAATGAGAAATAAATAGAAAAAATGAATTATGAGGCAGAAAAATCTGCCTCATAACCCGGAGGTCGCAGGTTCAAATCCTGTCTCCGCAATCAAAAAGAGAGATACAAGAGAAAATCTTGTATCTTTTTTTATGCCCTGCGACTGAAAAAGCGGTGCTTCACACCGATTGGGCGCAGGTGCGCCAAAATAAAGCTCGACGAAAATATGGGATTCGCCCGTTTATAACTATCTCGGCGAAACAAGAGCGTTCTTCCTTACTTTTTATGCTAAAAAGTAACAAAAACTTGGAACCCGTTTCGATATGGGTTCCAAACCTCCGCAGACGAGGAAGGGGACACAAAGTTTCCCTTTCCAATCCCTTCCCCACGAGCCGGAAACGGCATGGATAAAGAGCCTTTTCGGCAAGAAAATCCAGATATTTCTGAGAATTATCTAAATAGACGAAATACCTATATTCGTAAATCATGACATATTCCGCGACTGCGCCTGTTTTCCCAACAAAAAAAGCTGCCATTGGCAGCTTTTTCATTGTTTAAATCGTTTTGAAATATTCCTTATTTGCAGCAATCGCGGCAGTTGTTACTTCCTTTGCAGGACCGCCGATCACCTTTCTTGCCTGCGCACATTCGTTTACATTGATAGCGGCGTAAACGCTTTCATCAAACACAGGGGAGATTGCCTTATATTCCGCAAGGGAAAGGTCATCCAGATTGGTGTTATGCTCGATGCAGTACAGCACCAGTTTCCCGATGATGGCATGTGCATCACGGAAGGGAACGCCCTGCTTGACCAGCCAGTCTGCCGCATCGGTGGCGTTGGTGAAGCCGCCCTTTGCCGCATTCAGCATTGCGTCCTTCTTTACAGTCATGGTCGCAATCATGCTTGTGAATACGGGCACGCACATTTTTACCGTATCAATCGCGTCAAACAGACCCTCCTTATCCTCCTGCATATCCTTGTTGTACGCCAGAGGAAGACCCTTCATCGTAGTCAGAAGCGCCATCAGATGCCCGTATACACGCCCTGTTTTGCCACGAATCAGCTCTGCCATATCGGGATTTTTCTTCTGGGGCATAATGCTGGAGCCTGTGGAATATGCGTCGGAAAGCTCGATGAAATGGAATTCATGGCTGCTCCAGAGGATGATTTCCTCGCAGAAGCGGCTCAGATGCATCATCAGGATAGAAAGCGCGGATGCCAGCTCAATGCAGAAATCTCTGTCGGAAACGCCGTCCATGCTGTTCATGGTGATTGCGGCAAAGCCAAGCTCCGCAGCAACGGCATATCTGTCCAAAGGGTAGGTGGTGGTGGCAAGTGCGCCACTGCCCAAGGGCATTACATCTGTGCGTTTGTAGGTATCGCAAAGGCGGTCGTAGTCGCGCTTGAACATTTCCACATACGCAAGCAGGTGATGCGCCAGTGTAACAGGCTGTGCGCGCTGCAGGTGCGTATAGCCGGGTAAAATCGTTTCGGTATGGTTTGCCGCGAAATCGTTTAGTGTTACCATCAGGTTTTTCACCAGTTCTTTCATCGCGATAATTTCCTTTTTGGTATACATACGAATATCCAGTGCCACCTGATCGTTACGGCTGCGGCCGGTATGCAGGCGTTTGCCGACATCGCCGATGCGGCTGATGAGGATAGTTTCCACGTTCATGTGGATATCCTCTGCTTTTTCGTCAAATGTAACCTTGCCGGCTTCGATATCGGCGAGGATTTCCTTTAAGGTTTTGATGATTAAGGCAGCGTCATCGGCAGGGATGATGCCCTGCTTGCCGAGCATGGCGGCGTGTGCCATACTGCCTGTGATATCCTCTTGATACATTCTGCTATCGAAGGAGATAGAGGAATGGAAGTGGTCTGTAAAGCTGTCTGTGGACTGGGTGAAGCGTCCGCCCCAAAGTTTCGCCATGATGTTTCTCCTTTCTTTCTGCAAAGGGCGTTGCCCTCTGCACTCCTACCAAGGGGATCATCCCCTTGGAACCCGAGTTGCAAACAGAAATACTTCTGTTTGCGTAGTCGTCTATAATGAGAAATACTCCCATCAAGTCTGACAGGAGTATTTTTTTGTCTTTCGTATTTTTAATAATTTATCTTATCTTCTTACCTTCCCTCCGCCCTCCGCAAAAGCGTATGCTTTTGCAAACAGGGTGCAGGGGATTATCCCCTGCTGGGGTTTGGGGCAAAGCCCCAAGGTTTTAGGTTTTGTTTTTTATTTATTGTTGTTCTCCATCATCATCGCACGAACCTTCATGGACAGACCGAACAGGTTGATGAACCCGTCTGCGTCCTTGTGGTTGTAAAGCTCGCCTGTTGTAAAGGAAGCGATGGATTCGTTATACAGGCTGTAAGGAGATGTAGAGCCTGCAGGGATGATATTGCCCTTATACAGCTTCAGCTTAACCGTACCTGTTACAGTTTCGTTTACCTTATCGAAATAAGCGCTCAGTGCTTCACGCAGGGGTGTGTACCATTCGCCGCTGTAAACCAGCTCTGTGAATTTGTTGCTTGCCACTTCGTTGAACGCCTGTGTTTTCTTGTCGGAGCAAAGATATTCCAGCTCACGGTGTGCATAGTACATGATGGTACCGCCGGGTGTTTCATATACACCACGGGATTTCATGCCAACCACGCGGTTTTCGCAGATATCTGTGATACCAACACCGTTTCTGCCGCCGATTTCGTTCAGCTTTGTCAACAGAGCAACGGGATTCAGCTTTTCACCATTGACTGCAACGGGAATACCCTTTTCAAAATCCAGTGTAACATATTCGGGCTGATCGGGTGCCTTTTCGGGTGTTACACTCATCTGCAAAATGTGTTCGTAGTTGGGTTCGTTTGCAGGGTCTTCCAGCTCCAGACCCTCATGGCTCAGGTGCCACAGGTTTCTGTCACGGCTGTAGGAGTTGTCATGGCCTGCTTCAAAGGGGATACCATGGTCAGCCAGATACTGTATTTCATCCTCACGGGACTGCATCTTCCATGTATCCAGTCTCCAGGGAGCGATAATCTTCATTTCGGGTGCCAGTGCCTTGATGGTCAGCTCAAAACGCACCTGATCGTTGCCCTTGCCTGTTGCGCCGTGGCAGATTGCAGTTGCGCCTTCCTTTTTCGCAATTTCAACCAGTCTTTTTGCAATGATGGGGCGTGCCATGGATGTACCAATCAGATATTTGCCTTCATAAACAGCGTTTGCCTTTACGCAGGGGTAAACCGCATCTGTGATGAATTCTTCTGTCAAATCTTCGATATACAGCTTGCTTGCGCCGGTTTTCAGTGCCTTTTCCTCCAGACCGTCTGTTTCCTTGCCCTGCCCAACGTCACCGCATACGCAGATTACTTCACAGTCATAATTTTCTTTCAGCCAAGGGATGATTGCGGATGTATCCAGACCGCCGGAATATGCCAGAACGATTTTTTCTTTTGCCATGATTTTTCTTCCTCCTTAAAAAACAAACCTGAAACAAATCATATTGTAATGGGTTTTGTGCAAAATGAATTTTATAAATGGATTATACATAGAAAATGCAATAAATGCAATAGAAAATAATAAAAATACATAAATTTGTGTATATTTTTGAAAATATGGGGAACGGCACGCATCTTTTTGGGCATTTTTCTTTGCGCCCCATAATAGGCAATGTATATTTATGCGTATTTAGGTGAATAAGCGTTTAGAACCACAGTATCTTGTATACATACGGTGCGGAATCCTTTTTTTTCTTCCTAAAAAGAGGGTTTTGTGATATGATGAAACTGGTATCATTATAGAAAACATACCGTTTTTACGAAAGAAAACAAAAAGCCAAATCGCATGTGAGGAGGATGGAAGAATGAAAATTTTAACATATAAGCATGGCGGCGAAACGGCTGTCGGCGTTTTAAAGAATGACGGCTCCGAGGTGGTGCCTGTCAATTATCTTGGCTGCAGTGCCATTGATATGAATACCTTTCTGGATGTGCAGAATGAGAAAAAGCTGGAAAAGCTGGATAGAAATAAGGAGCTGATGCAGGGGATTCCTCTGGATGAGGTGCAGATTCTTTCGCCCATTCCTCATCCCAAGCAGGATATTGTCTGTCTGGGTATCAATTATTATGCACACGCGGAGGAAGCGGCGCGGTTCCATGATGAGGCCTTTGGCGGCGAACGTCCTGTGCCGATTTATTTTTCCAAGAGAATCAACCGTGCCTTGGCGGATGGCGAGGAAATCGATGGGCATCTGGATATTGTGGATAGCTTGGACTATGAAGCAGAGCTGGCGGTTATCATCGGCAAGGATGCAAGGAATGTAAAGCCGGAGGAGGTTTTTGAGTATGTCTTTGGCTATACGATTCTCAATGATATGAGTGCGAGAAATTTACAGACCTCGCATAAGCAGTGGTATTTCGGCAAGAGTTTGGATGATTTTACGCCCATCGGGCCTTGGATTGTGACGAAGGATGAATTCAAGAATCCCCCTGCGCTGCCGATTCGCTCCTATGTGAATGGCGAATTACGGCAGGACAGCAATACGGAGCTGATGATTAACGGCATTGAAAAGGTTATTTGCGAGTTAACGCAGGGCATGACCCTACAGGCAGGCACGATTATTGCCATGGGGACACCGGCGGGGGTTGGCATGGGCTTTGAGCCGCCGAGATTCCTGAACAGCGGCGATGTTGTAACGTGCGAAATCGAGGGCATCGGCACCATGACGAACAAAATCAAGTAAAACCTGCGAGGACTCCGTCCCCGCGCCCCTGCAAGGGGAATGATTCCCCTTGACCCCCATTTGCAAAACCATGTACATGGTTTTGCGGTATCGGGTTCCAAGGGAATGATTCCCTTGGTGGGAGTTTGAGGGTGAAACCCTCAAGAAAAAATAAGGAGAAAAAATATGGATAAAATAAAGGTAATGAGCGTGTTCGGGACACGCCCCGAGGCGATTAAAATGGCACCTCTGGTAAAGCAGCTGGAAAAAACCCCCGAAATCGAAAGCATCGTCTGCGTCACCGCGCAGCACCGCGAAATGCTCGATCAGGTACTCGAAATCTTCGACCTGCATCCGCAGTATGACCTGAATATCATGCAGTCCCGTCAGACATTGGCAGGCATCACCACCCGCGCATTAACCGGTCTGGAGGAGGTCATGGGTCAGGAAAAACCCGATATCGTCCTCGTCCATGGGGATACCTCTACCACCTTCGCAGGCGCACTGGCGGCATATTATAATCAAGTGAAGGTCGGTCATGTCGAGGCAGGCCTGCGCACCTATGATAAATATCAGCCCTTCCCCGAGGAAATGAACCGCCGCCTCACCGGCGCATTGACCGATTTGCATTTTGCACCCACACCTCTGGCAAAGGAGCATCTGCTGAAGGAAAATATCAGTCCGGACGGCATTTTCATCACAGGCAATACCGTCATCGACGCATTGGCGCATACCATCGAGGAGGACTATACCTTTACTGTCCCCGAACTCAATCAGATTGATTTTAAAAACAAACGCGTCATCGCCATGACCGCCCATAGAAGGGAAAACCTCGGTGAGCCCCTGAAAAATATCTGCCGTGCCGTGAAGCGTCTGGTGGAAGAATATCCCGATGTGGAAGTGGTCTATGCAGTGCATAAAAATCCTGCCGTGGTAGAACCTGTACATGAGATTCTCGGCGGCAACGACCGCATCCACCTCACCGACCCTCTGGATTTAAAGGATATGCATAACCTTATGTGCCGTTCCTTTTTCGTGATGACAGATAGCGGCGGTTTGCAGGAGGAGGTGCCTTCCATGGGCAAGCCTGTTCTGGTGCTCCGCAACGTAACAGAACGCCCCGAGGGTGTGGAAGCAGGCACCCTGAAGCTGGCAGGTACAGATGAAAACGTCATTTATTCCATGGCGAAGGAATTATTGGATCATAAAGAGGAATACGAAAAAATGGCACAGGCGAAGAACCCCTTTGGCGACGGACAGGCAAGCCGCCGTATCGTGGAAAGCATCCTGTATGCCTTCGGAAAAAAAGCAGACAGACCCGATGAATATGTCCTGCGCATAAAGTATGAGAAAACACCTAAGGAGGGAAAACCGATGAAAGAAGAAAGAATGGCAATCCTGAATATGCTTGAAAAAGGCATCATCAGCGTGGATGAGGCAGAACGTCTGCTTACAGCGCTGCATAGCGGCTTAGGTACCGAAAAGGACGGCATTACAAAAGCCGTAGGCGGTATGCTGAATAAGGCAGGGGCTGCGCTGAGCGCCGTTGCCGATAAGGTAAAGGAAAATCCCACGGTGAGAAACGCCGCAGATAAGGTAGCCGATAAGGCGGATGATTTGCAGCCCAAGGTAAGCTCCGCGGCATTCCGCATGAAGGAAAAGCTGGCGGATAAGGCGGATGAGCTGCAGCCTGCTGTGCGCTCCGCAGCCTTCCGTATGGCGGAAAAGGCAAGCGAAATCAAGGAGGATATGGCAACCTACCGTGAAAAGCTGAGAGAAAAGAGAAACCGCGACGAAGCGGAGGATTGGGATGACATTGATCTGGAGGAGCTGGATGCCGCAGAGGTACCCACAACAGAAGAAGCTCCCGAAGCCGCAGAGGCAGCACCTGCTGAGGGCGAGGAAGCAGTAGAGCCCATCTCCCCCGAAATGAATAAATACCTGAATAAGGTGGAGGATGTTCTGGACGGCATGAGCGACCAGATGGAGCAGCTCAATGATATGGAGGCATTTCTGAAGGCCTCCTTCGGAGAATATGACCCTGCCGATTTCGAGGATGACGAGGAAGAGTCCGCAGACGAGAAAAAAGACACTGAGTAAGCGAGAATCAGCAAAAAGCCGCAGATAAAATCTGCGGCTTTTTTGCGTAGTTGCATAGCGGAGGGGTTCGGGAAATGATGTTCATTACTTTGCTTTGCAAAGCGAGTTTCGTTAGCGCGCGTTATACAAACGCCGTATAAGGTTCCATGTCGCGGGGCCGACATTCCCCGTCGGCGGCAGGCCGTTTTGCGCCTGCAATGCCGCCACAGCGTCTCTTGTCGCCTCATCAAACACCCCCGTCACCGCAATCGGCGGAATCACGCCGCTGTAGTCCGCAATCCCTTTGAGATAGGTCTGTAAATTCCGCACATCCTCATTTTCCATACCCGGAGAAAGGAAATATCCCGGATAAATCTCTGCGTTGCTTTCCTTCATCCCCGGCGGCAGCATTTCCAGAATATCGTCATACGCCTGCCGCAGCCGCAGCCATGTCTGCAAGCCCACAATCCCGTCCGCAGGCAGTCCGGCGAGCGTTTGAAAGGCACGCACGGCGGCAGCGGTCGCAGGGCCAAAGTATCCGTCCTGGTCGATATCGGGAACGGCATCATTAAAATATGAAAGCACATCCAGATAATACTGCAAAGACCGCACATCCACACCGTTGCTCCCCTCGCGCAGCACCGCAGGGAAGGGGCGTGTCACCTCATCCAATGTCAGCCCTTCGCTCGTCAGCTCATTCAGCCGTTTCACCCCGTTGTAAATATATTTCAGCTGATACCACGTTGGCTTCCCGACAATTCCGTCCGGTGTCAGGTTGAAAATCCGCTGAAATTCCCGTACCGCGTTTTCTGTTGCTATGTCGAATACCCCGTCTGCCGGCTCAATTTTTGGAATTGCAGGGTAGTTATCCGCAATGCGGTTCAGCTCTAATTGTATCGTTTTTACGGTATTACCGGCATCCCCCAGCCGCAGCGCGGTACCCGGATAGGATGGCACATTTGCGGAAATCGGTACATTTTCCAGAATCCCGATATCCTGCCCGTAAAATTTCTGCAAAATCTGATAGGGTGTCAGCCCCTGCTCCGCCAATGCAACTGTTTCCCATTGGGAAAGTCCGTCGCAGACGGTGGTTGTGCCATTGCAGTAGGCGGTGAAAAACGGGTCAACACGCCCCTGCCGTACCACATAGTTGTTGAAAATTTCATCTACAATGCGGCTGATGTTTTCGTAAATATCCCGTCCCTTGATGTAGGTCTGGTCATACTGCGTAGTCGAGGTAATATCAAAATCATATCCCTGACTGCGGTAAAATTCGTTAAATATGCGGTTCAGCGCATAGGTAATCTGTGCGTAGATATTCGCGCGAATTGCGGCTTCGGGCCATGTGGGATAAATCTCGCTGGAGGCCACATTTTTGATATAATCGGGAAACGGCACGGTTACGTTTTCCGCAGGCTGATTCGGCAGCCCCAGATGTACCGTAATTGTTTCGGGAATGGTTGGAACCTGCTGTAAAGCCATGGCGTTCTTCCTCCTTTTTTATAAATTCGGTTCGGTATCGGTGATGCTTTCCGCCTCGTCCCTGCGCGCTCTGCTTACATCAAAGGAAAGTGCGACAGGCTGAATTGTGGTAATCCCGTCAAAAATGGGGATATCATGCACCACAACAGGAACCGTTCCGGGGGCGAAAATCAGTGCGTCGTATGTCGCAAAAACATCCGTGCCGCCCGGTGTCTGCGATTTATCGCGGCGCGGCGCAGGCAGTGAAATTTCCGCCGTTTTGCCGCTTTCATCCGTCATTGTGGTAACGGAAAGCGTACGCCCGTTGGGTAATGCCTTGCTGATGACAACCGTTGCCCTCTCGATGGGAACAGCCCCCTGTCCGCCCGTCACCTGAAACAGCAGCGTGCCGAAGGCAGGGTTTTCCGCCAGAAATTGCCGCAGCGGATCGGCAGGGCTTGCTTCTCTGACAGAAAGTCTGGAAGGATTGGAAGGATTGGGTTTCCGGTTTTTTTGAAAATAGGGATACATAGAAAAAAACTCCTTTCTCTGTTTTTTATGGACTCCTTCCATATTATGCAAAAGGCAAATCCCCTTTTTCTTTTTTTTCGGGTATGCTATGATAAAGGCAAAAAGAAGGCGATAGGAGGTCTGTGGAATGAAAATAGCTTTATTGCAGTTAAAAACCATGCCAAACCCTGAGGAAAATCTCGAAAAAATAAAACAAATGCTTGTGCAGGCAAAGCAGGAGGGCGTGGATCTGGCAGTTTTGCCTGAAATGTGCTGCTGTCCCTATGAAAACAGTGCCTTTGTGCGCTATGCCATGCCCGAAAACGCCCCGTTTTTGCAGGGCATCGCAGAAATGGCAGGGGCTCTCGGCTTGTATGTGGTCGCAGGCTCTGTTCCACTCGCGGCGGATGGCAGAATCTATAACGCAGCCTTCGTCTATGATAACAGGGGAAGCTGCATCGCAAGGCACCGCAAAACCCATCTGTTTGATATCCATGTGGCAGGCGGTCAGCATTTCATGGAATCCGATACCTTTACTGCCGGCAGGGATGTCACTACCTTCAATACCCCTTGGGGGAAATTAGGTCTGATGATTTGCTATGATATCCGCTTTCCGGAGCTGTCCCGTCTGCTTGCGCTCGAAGGCGCAAAGGCAATCCTTGTGCCTGCCGCCTTCAATATGACAACAGGCCCTGCCCATTGGGAAATGTCCTTCCGCATGCGTGCCTTGGATAATCAGGTTTTTCTGGCAGGCTGTGCCCCTGCAAGGGATTTGCAGTCCTCCTATACCGCATGGGGCCATTCCATTGTTACCGACCCTTGGGGCAGTGTGGTAGCGGAGCTGGACGAAAACGAAGGCATCCTCACAGCGGAGCTGGATTTTGCAAGGCTGGAGCAGGTAAGGGCAGAGCTGCCGCTGTTAAAGCACCGCAGAACGGATTGTTACGATATCATCAGAAAATAAGGAGAGATGGCGCTTAGGAAAGGAGAGAGGACTCTTATGAAAAAAGAAACGATTTATTTGGCAGGCGGCTGCTTCTGGGGCACGGAAAAATATATGCAAGGCGTTGATGGCGTTCTGGAAACAAGGGTCGGCTATGCTCTGGGCGAAAAGCCCCTCTGGAATCCGCCCCTCAAGGAAAGCGTCACCTATGAGGAGGTCTGCAATCACAGCGGACACGCCGAAGCGGTCGAGGTTGTCTTTGATGCGGAAAAAATCTCTCTGACAGAAGTTTTGCGGGAATATTGCTATACCATCGACCCGACCTCTCTGGGTAGGCAGGGCATGGATATCGGGATTCAGTACCGCACGGGGATTTATTCTCTGGATGAGGAGCAGCGGCAGACGGCACAGGCATTTCTGGATACCCTGCAAAAGGACTACAAACAGCCGATTATGATTGAAAATCTCCCCCTGCGCCAGTTTATTCAAGCGGAGGCGTATCACCAGAAATATCTCGAAAAAAATCCCAACGGCTATTGCCATATCAATTTTGAGAAAATTGCGGCGCAGAAGGCGGCGAAAGCGGAAAAGCAGGATTGATTTTTCCGATAAATCCGATAAAAAGGTTGTCTTTTTCCCTTGAAACGGCTACAATAAAAGTATTATGGACAGAAAACTCAGGAAAGGATGTAACATCATGGATTTGACAACAGTAAAATCTATCTACCGCAATACTGCGGCGTATGCAAATAAAGAGGTCACACTGGGCGGCTGGATTCGCACCATGCGTGTCTCCAAGAATTTCGGCTTTATCGAGCTGAATGACGGCTCCTTCTTCAAAAATATTCAGATTGTTTTTGAAGCGGAAAAGCTGGCAAATTATGAAGAAATCTCCAAGCAGAATGTCGGCGCGGCGCTGATTATAAAAGGTCTTTTGGTGGAAACCCCCGAAGCAAAGCAGCCCTTCGAGGTTAAGGCAACACAGATTGATGTGGAAGGCACCTCCACTCCCGATTATCCCCTGCAGAAAAAACGCCACTCCGTAGAATTTCTGCGTGAAATCGCATATCTGCGCCCCAGAACAAACCTGTTCTCCGCAACCTTCCGCGTGCGTAGCCTGATTGCAATGGCAATTCATGAATTTTTCCAGGGGAAGGGCTTTGTATATGCCCATACACCCATCATCACAGGCTCCGACTGTGAGGGTGCAGGCGAAATGTTCCGTGTTACCACACTGGATTTGGAGAACCTGCCTCGCACAGCCGATGGCAAGGTAGATTATTCCAAGGACTTCTTCGGCAAGGAAACCAACCTTACCGTATCCGGTCAGCTTTCCGCAGAAACCTTTGCAATGGCGTTCCGCAATATTTATACCTTCGGGCCTACCTTCCGTGCGGAAAATTCCAACACAACCAGACATGCGGCGGAATTCTGGATGATTGAACCCGAAATGGCATTTGCCGATTTGAATGATAACATGGAAATCGCAGAGGAAATGCTGAAATATATCATTCAGTATGTACTGGACAACGCCCCCGAGGAAATGGAATTCTTCAACAGCTTTGTGGACAAGGGTCTGCTGGACAGACTGCATAACATTCTGGATAACGAATTCGGCAGAGTGACCTACACAGAAGCCGTTGAACTGCTGAAAAAATCCGGTCATACCTTTGAATATCCCGTAGAATGGGGCATTGATTTGCAGACAGAGCATGAACGCTATCTGACAGAGCAGATTTACAAGAAGCCCGTATTCGTAACCGATTACCCCGTAGAAATCAAGGCGTTCTATATGCGTCTGAATGATGACAAAAAGACCGTTGCGGCAATGGATTTGCTTGTACCCGGCGTTGGCGAAATCATCGGCGGCAGCCAGAGAGAGGAAAGACTGGAGGTTCTGGAAAACCGCATGAACGAGCTGGGTCTGAAAAAAGAGGACTACTGGTGGTATCTGGATCTGCGCAAATACGGCGGCACAAGACACGCAGGCTTCGGTCTGGGCTTTGAACGTGCGGTAATGTATCTGACAGGTGTCGGCAATATCCGCGATGTCCTGCCTTACCCTCGTACCGTAAATAACGCAGAATTCTAATCTGATTTTGCAGAAAATAAAAGAGTCTGTATGGGAATTTTCCCACGCAGGCTCTTTTTGTATACAGAAAAACACCTTGTGTTACAAGCAGCTTACAAATTTCTTACGAATTTCTTAAAATCCTGTCCATTCTCTTGAGGAAACAAATTCCTTCTGCTAGAGTGAAAGCAGAAGGAAAAGCACAGTTGTATTTTCGGGGAGGGACAAAACATGAAAAAACTCGTTTGTATGGCACTCAGCGCAGCACTTCTGGCAGGGAGCGTGCCTGCCTACGCGGCAGATTATATCACAAAGGTGCCGCATACCTTTACGGCAAAGGTCGGCACAACGGAATTTACCAAGGACGGCAAGGCACAGCCCTTGGATGTGCCGATTTATATTAAGGATGGCTATACCATGCTGCCCCTGCGTACCTTTATGAAGGCGGCGTTGGGCGAGAAAAGCCAAATGGCTTGGAATAATGAAGACAAGGCGGCGACAGTAGCATTTGGGGGAAATCTCATCCGTTTTTCGATAAAAGAGAATACTATCGCAAAAAACGGGAAGGACTTACCTGTCTGGGGCAAAATGGAAGTGAAGGATGGGCGCGTTTTCGTTCCCCTGCGGAACTGGTCGGGTATTTTGCAGTCCATCGGCTATCTCATGGAGGAGGGCGATATTACATGGGACAGCACCACAAGGTTGGCAACCATCCGCGCGGTGGAACAGAAGCTTGATACCTCCAATAATCTGGAAAAACCCACACTGAGCGGCAAGGGCGCGCAGGCATCCTATACCATGGCACTCACCACGCAGTATGATGAAATCGAGCCCCTTGGGGACGGCTATTTCCTTGCACAGAAATATACGGGAGAAACGAATGTCGGCTTGGGTGTCAGCATGGGCAGACGCGAAAATGTACGGTATCTTCTGGATAGTAAGGGAAAGGTGTTGCAGACCTATGACACCGGAACGGATAACTATATGGAGGACGGCGGTGAGCGAACCTTCTTAGTTGGCAGAAATACGGAAAACGGCTTTGGCAATGGTGCCATTGACTGGGAAGGCAATACCGTCATTCCCTTTGTTTATCTTTATGTAGATTTCTTTTCCGAAGGCCTGGCGGCAGTTTCGGATAAAAACGGCACAGGCTTTGTGAATCGAAACGGCGAGGTTGTGATTCCTTTGCAGTTTGAGGAGGCAGAACCCTTCTCCGATGGTTTGGCAGTTGTAAAGAAAAAAGACGGCACCTATGCTTATATTGATAAAACAGGCAAGGTTGCCATTGATGCGTCGAAATACAGTTCGGCTTTTCCCTTCTATGAAGGCTTGGCAATGGTGCGCAGCCGCGATACGCATAAGGCAGGCTTTATTGATAAAACGGGTAAAGAGGTTATTCCCTGTCAGTATCGTTGGGCAGGCTATTTCCGAAACGGTGCAACCTATGCGTCAGATGCGGAAGGAAAAAACTGGCTGATTGATCAAACAGGCAAAAGGCTGAAAAGGATTGCGGATGCAGAATATCTGGTATATGCAGATGATAGAATGACAAAACCAAATCAGCAGAAGAACGGCATGGCAATGACGGAGGAGATTGTGAATCTGCCCGATGGCGACCATGAGCATGTAAGACGCTATTTTGATGAAACAGACGAAATTTCCTATGAAACCTATCTTCTGAAAAAGGGACTTTCCGAGGGACTTGCACCGTATTGGGATGCGACGGCAAAGAAATACGGCTATGTAAACGAAAGCGGCACTTGGGTGATTGCGCCTGCATTTGATGCGGCGGAGAGATTCCAAGACGGCTATGCGGTGGTTGCCAATGAAATCACACTGGCAGACGGCACAAGGGATGTCGAATGGGGCATTATCCAAAATCCGAACAGATAAAAAGGGGGAAAAGGCGTATGAAAAAAATATTCTGTATGGCACTCAGCGCGGCACTTCTGGC